>Ga0208125_100293_pt1 | contig 36225 bp, 32 predicted proteins | sample LakWasM128_HOW14_2_FD_183938 | JGI IMG/M metagenome (GOLD analysis project Ga0208125, IMG submission 183938) | Freshwater sediment methanotrophic microbial communities from Lake Washington under simulated oxygen tension - Sediment Metagenome... | ecosystem: Environmental > Aquatic > Freshwater >...
TGCAAGTACTGAATATGATCGCCACAGTGGGTGCCCTGGTAGGCGCATCAGATAAGGCTGCCAAGCTCATTGCGGAACTGGAGAATACCATCGCCCAGGTCCGTGAAACCGCGAGCTATCTGCCCGCAACCCCCAAAGTGTATTTTGAGGAATGGGATGACCCCATCATCTGCAGTATTCGTTGGGTAGCCGAATTGATCGAGATCGCAGGCGGCAAGGATTGCTTCCCTGAACTCACACAATTTCACAGCGCCAGCGAGCGCACCATACAGGCGCACCAGGTGGTAGAGCGCATGCCGGACATCATTATCGGGTCGTGGTGCGGCAAGAAATTCCAGCCTGAGCAAGTGATGGCACGCGAGGGCTGGACAGAGATTCCCGCCGTTAAAAACGGTTTTGTAGTTGAGATAAAATCAGCCGATATCCTGCAGCCGGGGCCATCGCTGATTACGCATGGACTGAAGCAATTGCAGGCCATTATCCAGCAATGGGGCGCACGGCAGGCCCATAGCAAACATTGGAGCTAATATCATGTCACTACAATTGATTCTTGGCGGCGCACGCTCAGGCAAAAGCGCCTATGCAGAAAAGCTGGCGGCAGAGAGCGGCATGGCTGTGACTTATATCGCCACCGCTCAGGTTTACGATGCCGAGTTTGGCAACCGCGTTGCCCATCACAAAGAGCGCCGCCCCAGTGACTGGCTAACGGTTGAAGTGCCCCACAGGCTGGCTGAAACGTTGATTGCGGAAGCCAGTCCAGACCGGTGCCTCATCATCGATTGCCTGACGTTGTGGCTGGCGCAATGTATCTGCCAGGAATGTGCGCCGCCAGATGGCGTAGATTGGGCTTTGCAGCGCAAGCAACTATTGGCAACCCTGCCTACGTTGCCTGGCAAGATCATCATGGTCAGCAACGAGGTCGGCATGGGCATCGTGCCGCTGGGTGAGATCAATCGCCAGTTCCAGGATGAAGCTGGAAGGCTGAATCAGGCGGTGGCTGCGATTAGCGATGAGGTACTGTTTATAGCCGCAGGACTGCCGCTCAAACTTAAGTGAGCGTTTAGGCTTACAGGTACTGGTTGATGATATCCCAATCCAGATGCTGCTCTGCACTATCGGCCAGCATATCCATACTGCTCGCACGCAACGCAAAGTAGTCATAAGGCTCGCTGACGGTGTCTTTACCGGCCCACTTTATCCATGCAGCGGTAGATTCAGGATGATCGAATATGCCATGCAGATATGTGCCCACAATCAACCCATCCGCTGAAGTTGCACCTTCCGGCTTGCCATCGATATATAGCGCCGGGTTATCCAGCGCATCACCATGGCTGACGCCCATATGGATTTCGTAACCGGTGATGGTGGCATCGGCAAAAGCCATCTTGCCGTGGACTCTAGCCAGGCGCTTTTCTGTTTCTATCGTGGTTTCCATCGCCAGCCAGCCGAAACCTGCGCTGGAGCCGGCCTCACCTTCCTGTGCATGCGGATCATGGATCATCTGGCCCAGCATCTGGAAGCCGCCGCAAATGCCCAGCACCTTACCGCCATAACGCAGGTGTTTCGCCAGTATCTGCCGCCAGCCATGTTCCAGCAGGCTGGCCAGATCGGCGCGCACATTCTTGCTGCCTGGCAATATAATCAGGTCGCAAGGAGGAATCGCTTCACCCAGCCGCACAAAATGAAAATCCACATCCGGGTGTAACCTTAGTGCATCGAAATCAGTGTGATTGGAGATATGGCGCACGATGGGCACAACTACGCGTAGCTTGATTTCACCATAGGTGGTAAGCGTGCCGTTGTCTGCAACGGCATCTTCCGCTTCAATATGTAAGCCCTGTAAATAAGGCAGCACGCCGATGACCGGCTTGCCGGTTTCCTTTTCCAGCCACTCCAGCCCCGGTTTAAGCATGGCAATATCGCCGCGGAAGCGATTAATCACAAAGCCGATGATGCGATTGCGCTCGCTCTCGGAAAGCAAAGCCAGCGTACCCACTATATGTGCAAACACCCCGCCGCGATCAATATCCGCAATCAATATCACCGGGCAGTCAGCCGCCTCGGCAAATCCCATATTGGCAACATCGCCCTCACGCAGGTTGATCTCTGCCGGGCTACCCGCCCCTTCAACCACCACATGATCATATTGAGCCTGCAAACGCCTCCATGATTCCATCACAGCATTCATGGCAACGGCCTTGTAGTCATGGTAGCCAGAGGCCTCCATGTTGCCGACCACCTTGCCGTGAATGATGACCTGGCTACCGGTATCCGTATTCGGCTTCAACAATATCGGGTTCATGTCCGAATGTGGCTCCAGGCCACAAGCCATTGCCTGCACTGCCTGAGCGCGGCCTATTTCGCCGCCATCAATGGTCACCGCTGAATTCAGCGCCATATTCTGTGGCTTGAACGGGGCAACCCTAAGCCCCTTGCGATACAATAACCTGCATAACGCCACTACCAGCGTGCTTTTGCCCGCATCGGAAGTGGTTCCCTGAACCATGATTGTTTTAGTTGATGTCATTCGCTCATTATCCCATTACTTGGCTTAACTCTGCACCCTTAATTATGCTGATGGCATTGCTATTGGACCGGATGCTGGGTGAGCCAAGCCGCTGGCATCCCCTAGTCGGCTTCGGCCACCTTGCTCACCGGCTGGAAAAGCACTGCAACCAATCTGCCCACCCCTTAATCGGCCGCCTGCTGGGTTTGGCCGCCTGGCTGCTAGTCATCTGCCCATTCATTGTTTTCAGTTACTTCATCACTCACCTGGCTATCGGCAAGCTCGAATTTGGCTGGGCTGCCAATTGCCTGCTGCTTTATTTTGCCATTGGTGCACGCAGCTTGAAAGAGCATGCCCTGCGCATATACCGCGCATTACTAAGCAAAGATCTTGCCAAAGCAAGGCTGGGCGTCAGCATGATAGTGAGTCGCGATACCCAAAACCTGAGTGAATCTCAAATCGCCACTGCCACAGTTGAATCGGTACTGGAGAATGGCAATGACGCGATTTTCGGCGCGATTTTCTGGTTCCTGCTTTTCGGCGGCACAGGTGCCGTGCTGTTCCGGCTAGCCAACACGCTGGATGCCATGTGGGGCTACCGTACGCCCCGTTTCATTTACTTTGGCTGGGCCGCAGCACGACTGGATGATCTGCTCAACCTCATTCCAGCAAGGCTGACTGCCTTAAGCTACGCAGTGTGTGGGCATACTAAGCAAGCCTTGCAGTGCTGGCGCGAACAAGCCCACACCTGGTACAGCCCCAATGCCGGACCTGTGATGTCAGCCGGCGCAGGCGCATTGAATGTGCAGTTGGGGGGTGCGGCTTCCTATCATGGTGAAATCAAGGTAAGGCCGATACTCGGCATTGGGGAACAGGCACAACCCAGGCATATTGCCTCCGCCACTAAACTGGTGGAGCACAGCATGCTATTGTGGTGCGTGACTACCACATTCATTTATCTGAGCTTAATTTACCTTGGTTTAATTTATCCAGGTTTAATTCATTTTGGCACGGGAGCCTATAGTGCTTGAGCATGGCGGTAACCTTGCCCGCGCAGCAGCCCAATTTGGCATTCCCTTGGCGTACTGGCTGGATATATCCACCGGCATCAACCCCAACGGCTACCCCATCCCTGAGATCCCGCCATTACTGTGGCAACGGTTGCCACTCGATGCCGATGGCCTGCATGAGGCTGCATTGACGTACTACGATGCCAGGCATGTACTGGCTACTGCCGGTTCACAAGCCGCTATCCAGGCATTGCCCAAATTGCGCAGCACTTGCCAGGTAGCGATGCCTGACCTGATGTACACAGAACATGCAAAAAACTGGACGCTCAACAGCCATCAGGTCACCCGCTATTCAGGCATCCCAGACGAAGCCTTACTCAACGCCACGGATGTACTGGTGGTTTGCAACCCCAACAACCCAACCGGCAGCATGATTGCCCCAGCCACCTTGCTGGCATGGCATGCCAAACTCGCAAAAAGAGGCGGCTGGCTGGTAATCGACGAGGCATTCATGGACTGCTCGCCTGAATTCAGCCTGGCACCCTATGCGCATTTACCCGGATTAATCATCCTGCGCTCACTGGGAAAGTTCTTTGGCCTTGCCGGCGCCCGGGTAGGTTTTGTACTGGCGCAACCTTCTTTACTGGATCAGTTGGAAGAAGCACTGGGGCCATGGCCTATCGCCGGACCTGCGCGCTTTATTGCCCGACATGCGCTGCAAAATTCGCAATGGCAGCGCGCTACCAGAAACAACCTGAATGCCAATAGCCAGCGCCTGAATAGCCTGTTAAGCCAACATGGGCTGATGCCTGAAGGTAGCCACGCACTTTACCAGTGGGTACCCACCAGGAATGCCGAGGCATGGCACCAATACTTTGCCAGACAGGGCATCTGGGTACGGTTGTTTCAGGAGTGGTCTGCACTCAGGTTTGGCTTACCGCCTGACGCAGGATGGGAAAGGCTGGAAGCCGCACTGAAAAATTCTAATGTACAGGATGCTTGAACAAGCAGGGTTTTAGCGATTGACGAAACCTATACGCGTCACGTTCTCTTCCACGATAATTTGCGTGATGCTGGCATAACCGATCTGCAAGCGAAAGGCATGCATCAAGGGTAAATTCAGCGCCTCTGCCACTAAAGCTCGTATTACCCCGGCATGGGTGAACACCACTGCCGCGCCAGCACCCTCGATAGCCCCCACCTCGTCCAGAAAGCTTTTGGCACGCAGATGCAGCGCATGAAAAGACTCCCCTTGCGGCGGCGCCTTCATCACATGCTCTTCGGCCCACACATCGATAACCCCGCGCGGAATATCATTCCATGCCTGCATTTCCCACTCGCCGAAATGCAGCTCCAGCAGCCGTGAATCCTGTTTCACTTCACCAAAATTCAATTGCTCCGCCGTTGCACTCGCTAACTTGAGACAACGTTGCAACGGGCTGCTGTAGAGCACAGGGCGCTGCAAATGCTTTAATTTCTCATGCAACTCTTCAGCCTCTTGTGCGAAGCTGGCAGCCACATCCAGGTCAGTCTGCCCATAGCAGATACCAGCCAGAACATCCGGCGTGGTATGGCGGACAAGATACAACTCCATTTATGCAACACTCCATGCTTGTGAACCGAACGCCAGAATACCCAGATAAAACGCAATTTCCGTTAGCTGCTGCATAGCGCCCAGGCAATCGCCAGTATAGCCGCCGATACGCCGTTTCAATGTGTAGCTGAACCAGCACCACACCAGCACTACCGGCAGCAGCGCCCACAACAGTTGGGCTTGCAGTAGCAGCAAAGGCGCAAGGCCAAAACCAGTCGCCAGCACTAACTCACCGATGCTTAATTGGGTGGCAAGAGGCTTTGATTTTCCTGCTGAACGCACATAACTTTGTGTGTAAATCACCAGCATGGCGGCATAGCGGCTTAATGCGTGGCCTGCGATCAACACCACGGGCATTTGTATTACGGCAATATGGCTCAACGCTTCAAACTTAGTCAGCAAGGCCAGTATCAGCGCCGCTGCGCCATAACTGCCTATGCGCGAATCCTGCATGATGGTGAGTACCTGCTCTTTCTCCCAGCCGCCACCCAAGCCATCTACCGCATCTGCCAGGCCATCCTCATGAAAACACCCTGTCATGTAGATAGTCACCAGCATACTCAGGATCACCGCGATTTCCACCGGAAAAACCTTGATCCCCAGCCAGTATGTTATGGCCGCCAGCGCACCCACCAGCACCCCGATCAAAGGGAAATACTTGGCCGAATGATTGAGGTCGGATTCATGGAAGTCCGGGACTGATGGCACAGGGATACGCGTAAAGAAACCGACCGCCAGACTGAATAAGCGCCACTCTTTTTTCATGGTTGGTTTTTCATGGCCAGCAAGATTTAATTTTCGCCTTGGCGACTGACATTTGCCGACTCAAAAGACGCCATGCCATTGAGAAAACCCACCGCAGCCTGCAACAAAGGGTAAACCAGCGCAGCGCCCGTACCTTCGCCAAGTCGCAGGCCCAAATCAAGCAATGGCTGTGCACCCAATTGCTGCAATAACAGGCGGTGGCCAGACTCATCAGAACAATGGGCAAAGACACAATAGTCGAGAACGGCTGGCTGCAATCTGGCCGCCACCAGCAAAGCAGAAGTTGCAATGAAGCCATCGATCAGCAGCACGGCCTTTTGCTCGGCAGCACCCAGCATGGCACCCACCATCATGGCGATCTCAAAACCGCCAAATGTGGCCAACACCTCGGTTGGATCAGTGCCGCTCAGCTTGTGATGTTGCAGCGCCTGCGTAATCAAGCTGATCTTTTTTTGCAAGCCGGCATCGTCCAGACCCGTACCACGCCCCACGCACTGCTCGACCGGTAAATGACACAAAACCGCCATCAATGCCGATGCCGAAGAGGTGTTGCCTATGCCCATTTCACCAAAACCCAGCACATTGCTGCCCAGGGAAATCTCATGTTGCGCCATCCTCGCCCCACGCGTGAGCGCTTGTTCGCACTGTGCCTCAGTCATTGCCGGTTCAACCAGGAAATTACGCGTGCCCATGCCTACTTTGGCATCAATCAAATCATGATGCACCGCAAACTGGTGATTAACGCCAGCATCAATCACCCGCACTTCCATATTATTCTGCTTGGCAAACACATTGATGCCCGCACCACCCGCCAGGAAATTCAATACCATCTGCTGAGTAACGGCTTGCGGATAAGGGCTTACGCCAGCCTCCACTATGCCGTGGTCGCCAGCAAACACCATCATCACCGGGCGACTCAATATCGGCGTCAATGTACCTTGCACCAGGCCGACTTGTTGCGCGAGACTCTCCAGCCGCCCTAACGCCCCCAATGGCTTGGTCTTATTGTTGATTTTATGGGTGAGTGCAACAGCTAAAGCCTGTTCAGGCCCAGTGATGTCATGTGTAGCGCTACCAAGTGCAGTGATACTAAATTTAGGCATGTTCAATACAATCGATAAAGATGGGGGTGAGCATACCCGAGTGTGGGCTTTTTTTAAACGTTACATTGTTGATGGGAAATTTCTAAAGGCAAATACCTGCACGGCAGGTAAAAACCATACGCCCTGAATATATTTTTCTATCCTGCTAATAAATTGTGGGACATTTCGGACACTTTTTAATGAAGTTTGCTATAATGCGCACCTTGCGAGATTTACAACGGCTATTTACAAGCTTTCGCACAGTTGGCCGGGTAGCTCAGTCGGTAGAGCAGCGGATTGAAAATCCGCGTGTCGGCAGTTCGATTCTGCCCCCGGCCACCATTAAGATTAGGTCTAGCGTCATGCTAGGCCTTTTTAATTTCTAGTGACCGTGACAGAAATGTGACGGATCAAGAACTGGTTGTAAGTTACGTTCAATTCTTGATGCTGCTGTCTTCAGATTCTCAGTTGCAAACTTTGCATAACGATCAACCATTGATCTAGTTTTCCAACCCCCTAAATCTTTAAGCTCATCACAACTTGTCCCTGCCTGACGATGCCAGGAAGCCCAAGTATGCCTAAGATCATGGAAGCGAAAGTCCTCAAGCCCAGCCTCTTCAAGTGCTCTATACCAAGCCGAATTGCAATTACTCCGGCTAATCGGTTGCCCTTGATAAGTAAAACAAGCTTTAGGATGCTTTCCTAACTGCTCAACTAAAACATGGATTGCATCATTATTTAATGGAACACCTCGCGGCGTCCCGTTTTTGGTTTGGTTTAACCAGGCCGTGCCTCTCGACAAATCCACTCGGTTCCATTCCAAGTTAGTAATCTCACTTGCCCTACAGCCGGTGGATAAAGCAAAGCGGATCAAAGCTGCCAAATGTGAAGGGCAAACCGCAATTAATCGGTCAGCCTCTTCTTTTGTCAGCCAGCGATCCCGCTCAACCTCACCAGGTAATAGCTTGATTTTAGGAATACTGTCTATCCATTGCCATTCGTCTCTTGCGGTCTTCAGCAAGTTTCGTATAAGCGCGAGATAGCGATTTATCGTCGCTGGCTTGTTACCTTTTTTCATTAAACCTTGAGTAATTGCCCACACAGCATCACCGTTAATTTGGTTTAGTGTGAGGTTCCCAAGGTAAGTATCAAGACCAGCACAAATACGTTTCACATCCCTAAAGCTTTTTAATCCTGCTTTAACTGTGAGATACCTTACAACCGCCTCCTGCCAAGATCGATGTGATTTGATGCCAAAGTTAAACTCTCTATACGAATCTAGTTTCAGTTTCGCTAGATAGGCTTCGGCTTCGCCTCTAATTTCAGTCCCAGCACTTTCTCGTACTCTTTTGCCGTTCGGGAGCGTTGCATTAATCCACCAATACCTAGAGTCAGGCCTTTGGTAGAGTCCTTCTTGTTTTCGAGCCATAAGTGTTCCTTTCCGGCTCGCCCTCGCTGCTTATATTCGTCTAACCACATATCCAAGTCAACAACGTCATATACCAGACGGCGACCAAACTTCACCGCTGGAATATTCAATTCTGCAAGGAGCGTCACACCTATGCCTAGGTAAGACGCCGCCTCTTCTTTGGACAGACAACGAACTTGCGGCAAGGGCAGCCCGCTGTCTGGGTTATTCTCCGTCTGATGCTTCACGATATGCTCTTGCTGCATCAGAGAGGTTTTCTTCTTCATCTGGGATATTGTTGAGCGTATTAAATTGACGCGCCTTGAGGGCGACTTTCTCATTAATCAGCTCTTCAAACGACAAGCCAAAATCCACCGCCCGATTATTGATAAAGTGCGTCAGCGCAATCTGGAACTCGGGCTTAGCCTTATCAAAGTCCGTAAAGCCATGCGCTGCCATCCAGGTGGTTACTGCACTAAAAGCACGATTCAAAGCAATACGATCTTCTGGGGTGCGTTCATTAGAGAATCGATTCTGTAATGGCCCGCCATTGGTTTCCCAATCCAGAGAGGCCAAACAAGCCCATAGCGGATGGATAGACCAACGTGAACGGGTTTTATCTTCTTGGTTAGGGATAGTAAGCTTGAGCCATTCGGTCGTGGCATAGCTCCATAGGCCATTTAGATTCTTGAGCACTTCATCAAGCGACCTTAAGCCCTTCTGGGTGAGTACCTGGCGTTTGAACTCAAACTCTAAACGCCATATTGGTTCGCCTGGTTGCCAGCCGCATTTCTCCCATAGCGGGATGAGATAGCTTTTATTGCTTTTGATGATCTCAAATAGCTTGTCATAAAGCCGCCCAGCCATAGGCGCACCTAGTCCTATTGCCCAGCCTGTGAAGTGATTATCTATGGCATAGGATGTTACAGAGGAAGCATGTGTCACCCATGCCTCTCTATCCCAGGCTTCCATATCTTGATCCGATACAAAATCGACAAACATATCCACTCGGCTGACATTGGCTGATTGTTCTAGATTACCCAACTGCGATAAAACAGCGCTTAGGGCTTTCTCGGCATCTTCGGGAGTCTTATGGGTTAGGTATTCACTGGAAAGCTTCACATAGGCCATAGGGACGGCTTTGCCTGGTCGGGATAGCTGTATGCGGAAGGCGTTATCTTCCAGGATATAATTGAAGAAGGAAGAGCCCTTATCCTTTACTTCAAAGATATGGTCATCAATCACATATTGCGCCTGGGCTTGTTCTTGGAATCTATCGGATTGCGCTATTGCCTTGAGTGCTTTGAGCTTGGTGTCGACATCGGGGAATAGTTCTCCTTGATAGGATAGGTACAAACTATCTATACCCCACCTTAAGAACTTCACACCACTAAAGGTTTCATTGCAGTTATTAATAGCTGTGTTACTAGGCACCGCTACCGCTTCGCGGTCTCCGTCCACCTGGCTAGCGCCAGTGCGGGCGGGGACGCACGAATCGGTTAGGTTTTGAGAATCCTGCTGATTAGATTTGTTGCTTGATTGCTTTTTGGTACTCATAAAGTTTACTCCGTCTTAAATGAGCAGATATGCCACTTGGCTTTTCTGCGACGGTTCTTACTTTATGCATCCATCAATTGGGTGTACCGAACCTAAAAATCCAGTTTTTAGGTTCTTGCTTTTGGTCTCATATAGGTTTTAGCAAACTTACGCAAAGCATCTTGACTGCCACCTCCAGCACTATGGCTATCATATAGATTCAACTCTTTTATAAACAACTCTTCTAGTTGCTCATCAGTCAGGGTTTCTGCTCCGGATTCATGGAGTATTTCGAATACTAAACGCATCTTTTGGAAATTTGCTTGTGCTAACTTTTCTGGTTTATTCCCGAGTGAGTTTCGCAGCTTCTTCATAAAATCTGTATCTTGAATCATTGTTGCTTTGCTGATTCGTTGAATAATAGGCTGGCAACCAATACATGTGGGGTCAATTCGAATAGCATTAAAGAGTGCTATGTCATCTCCGAATCTCACTTGCATTATCAAATCATTCAGAAAACGACTGTAGTAAAGAAGACACTGCAAAGAGTTATACAGCGAGAAAGAAAACGCTAACATTGGAGCAAGCATTGGCACTAAATCCATCGCTTCCTCTTTAGTCAATGGCTCTAAGGATGCAAAGTGAGAATCAACGTCTCCACATATTTCAGGAATAATAGCGATTTGATTTGGTGCAGTTACAAGCTTGGAATGGATGCTAGAGAGCTCACTGCCATCCTCTATGAACTGAGAGGAAAGTTTTACATATTCAGCTAAAGGTAGCTCATAGAGATGGCACCAACTGACTGGTGGAGTCTTCTCGGTGAAAATTATATCTTTATCATTGACGATTCCCGCTTTCATCTCTTCGGCGTCTCCCTGAAAGAAAGGCCAAAACTTTAGAAAAGCTCGTATCTCAGAGGCTGAAATACTTCCGTATGTAATATCAGAGTTCATTATTAGCTTCAGTGCATGAAATAAATATAGTGGAGTAGAATCTATTTCAGCCTCGGTGTAGAAATAGCTATAGGCTAGATTCAGTAACATAACTCAAATTATATAAGGAGATATGTCATGGCTGGGAAATTTGAAATTTATAAAGACAAGGCTGGGGAATACAGATTTAGACTGAAAGCTGGCAATGGGCAAAACATTCTCGCTAGCGAAGGCTATGCAGCGAAAACCGGATGTACGAATGGTATTGATTCAGTAAAAACCAATGCTCCAATAGATGCACGATATGAACGCAAGCAGACTACTGCAGGAAAATTCATGTTCAACTTAAAAGCTACAAATGGACAAGTTATTGGCACTAGTGAGTCCTACGAAACTGCAGCAGCGAGAGATAATGGAATTGAGTCAGTTAAAACAAATGCTCCAACAGCAACTGTAGTTGAAATCTAAATTAGTTAAGTTTATAAAAAAAGCCCATTTTTTTGGGCTTTTTTATTCTCCTTACAAAGTCTTTATCGGTGGTAACTTTGGTTTGGGGGCAGGCTTGGTGGCCTTTTTAATATAATCTGAGGCTGATTTAGCTTCCTCACTATCAATCAACTCTCGCTTAATAACCTCATTTTGCAATAATGATTTAATAAATGAATCGTCAATTTTGCTACCCGCTCCAATTTTCTTTAGTTCTTTTTTAAGAGCCAAAATTAAGGAATCTGTCTGTAGCAAAGCAGCAATCGAGAATTTACTGGTAGCTTGCTGCTGCTGAAAAAATGCTGTCATTGAGGATTGCGTAAAACCCTCTCTACTAAGATTACCCAAACCTTCAATCAATTGCGCATTTTTAGGGGTAACTTTGAGCAGATCAATTTCAAACACTAAGGCTTTATCAATTGGCTGCTTAAAATGAATTTTATAAACCTGCCATAGAACGCCATTGGTCAAAACAACCCATTCAATACCATGGTTTGCACCATAGTCGACAGCCTGTTTAATGTGATTATCTTTAAGTTGCTGGCCAATTGCTTTGGCCTCAATCAAAAACCGAACTTCATTCCCCACTTTAACGGCCAGATCAACATATGTGCCCCTAATTGCAAATTCGGTAGTAATTTCAGAGTATTTTTTATACCCAAGCAAATCTGCAACCATGTCGCCGATAATCACAACGGTATCTGATTCTGATATATCTCTAGCTAATGCATCATTCAAAACAGTTTGGTATTTTTTGACCTGAAGTGAGATTCGGTCGCTTACTTTCTTCGATACAGCCATTATTTTCCCCTTAGCTATTAATTAAAGTCAGCAATTCCCTTTTACTATGTTCATAAGTTTCAATTTCCCATTCACTATCCTTTTCAAGATAGAAACGAGCCTGATAAGCTTTGCCCTTCTCTTCCTCACCAAGCCCAAACAAAGTGTTTGCCATTGTTGCAAGCACCCATTTTTGATCAGTTCTTTCTTCAAAATACTGCGAATTTATTATTTCATCCAAGATAATAAGAAGTTGCTCTCGTACTTTTTTGGCACTGGTATGCAAAAATGTCTTTTCGGCAAAGTCTGCTTGAATAGATGCTTGGTAATTCAAACACAAAGCATAATTCTCCCCAGTGTAATAATCCTTTCTGATATTGAAACCTCGCCCGTAATAATTTACGGCTTCAGCAAGCTCCGAAGGGTTTTCAGTAATTGCCCAAAGTCGCTTATGTATTGCGCCGGTAATACCTAATGTTTCTGGATCATTGGAGGTTGAAGGGGCTAAAACAGTTATAATTTTTAGAGCATTGACTAATGCCGCTATTGGAGTTGGTAATTTACTCTTGTATGTAGCCAACGCAAATTGTTGCAATAAATATGGGTCATCTGGCTTAAGTTGAACTGCCGCAGAAAAATCCCTGACAGCAATAAAGAATTCACTACTCTTAAGTGCTGCCTCAGCGGAGACTATCAATTGTGAAAACTGTTCCTCACTATCCTCTGTTCTTTGAATCAACTCTTCAAACTCTTCATCTGATAGTTTGGGCTGGATCAATCTTGGTAAGAATGTGTAGACCGGGCTATCTGGTGTGAGCTTTGTCATAACCTGATTGATTAGTGATGTTAAGTCGCTTTTAGCTCGTCGCGCTTCACTGGCTCCTATATCCTCCCCTAGATGATCGTAAGAAAAGGTATTAACGTGATTAAGGTCAAAATATAACTTACCCCGGCCTTCTTTCATTATTATTGTCGAAAAAGGACGCAAAGCATGACGAACCCCAAGCTCATAAATTGCATTAGGATTACCAGTAGTAATATCTGCAATAACAAGCTCTGCCCTCAGTAACATTTCATACATAGGCAAATCAATAACCCCAGAGTGCATTACTTCATCAGCTCTGATACATCTAAAACCAGCATCAACTGCAGCAGGTTTAATTATTTCATTATAAGTAGCATTCAAATCAAGCGTTCTACCCGACTCATAGTCCGTTTTTTTCCCAAAACCCATAATCACAAAGCATAGCGGCTTTAGAGAATCATCTATATCGCTCGCAGTATTTAAACTCATAAAGCATATTTTCTTATTGCAGTCACAATACTGTCAGTATTCCAACGAACCATCTCTTTTGCGGCGAGCTGCACCACCCTCGGAGTATTTTGTTGCCCCCAGGGTATAACCCCAATTATTGGCTTTTGATACCTTGCTGCAATGGCAATTTCTTCATTTACCCAGTCGCTATGCGCGGCATGCATACCGCTTAAAATTAAGACTACATTAGTTATTCTAATTTGCTCGGCTAATGCATTTTGTAATTTAAGATTAGTGAGCGGCGGTGGAATAGCATCAGTACGAGGAACTGAGGAATTGTGGAATATAAAATTAGGGGAATTTTTAAGCATTATTTCAAGACGGGCATACTCATCATGATATTTCCAAGCATGCGAAATGAAGCCCACATACGTTTTTAATGCTGGCATTTTTCTCCCCTTTAGAATTTAACTTTAATTTTTCTTATACTTAATGAGTTACCAATGGCAATATACAACCAAATTGATAAAAGTAAATAAATTATCCATTAACAACAAGTAATTAAAGGGGTAAGAGGGATGGATCAAGATTGGTTTGATATGAAGGAATATAGAAAACGATCTTTAAATTCTGCGGTTTGGATACCACTTAGAGCGTCCGAAGCAATACGCCAAGGTGAGTATGGTTTCCTCGGCTACAAGGAAAATTACTTTGGCTGCGGTTCTGCAGCATTTCCCGTTGATCGAAAAGCTGACGTCGAAAAAATAGACTGGATGGATCTTGGAATTAACCAAAATCATGGGGGATCAATGGTTGAGGGCAAATATTACTCAGCTGAAATCTATCACGCATGGAGACAAGGAGATCTTCAAGGTATACATCTGGTTATAGATCAGGGCAATAGCGGAAAAAATAAAGGTGATTGGCACATTAATCCAGATCTCATAGTTAGTTTAGGCCTATACCGCGAAGGAGATGTCTGGGTGCACCCAGGTGATGGTTATGTCGAAGCAATGCGTTTATTAAGGAATCCAGATGGGTCTCCAAGTAGAGTAGAAATAAAAGCTGAATACCTTAAAGACTATTTGTGTGCCAGAGGAATGGGGCTATATGTAACATGGTATCGAATCCATGACGAAATATTGGAAGACGCTAGCCATATATCTTGGTATGAACAAGGAGATTTGGAAGAAACGGAGAACTGTAAGTGGGAAGGTCGAGTTATCCCGATCCATGAAGGAGGTGAGCCTTTTGGAAGTAGTATGGCCGTTTTTAAAGTAACTCGAACAGAAGTAGATTTTGAAGAGGATGTCCCACAAATCTCATTACCCGCAGACGGCACTGGCGTGCAAAGCACACAATTTGAGCGGCAATTCTCCGGAAGAAAACTGCATCGGGTTTCAGGCGAAATATGGCGGGAAGAATGGATTGAACCAGGTGAAAACAGTCCTAGAGTTAGGCAGGATGAAGTACCTCCAACGGTTCTGTTCGTTATAAATGCAGCTGGAAAGAAAGCAAATGCTACACAACTAATATCTGGAGGCCAATGGCTATGGTTTAAACCAGAAGTAATCGAAGCGCTCCTAAAATGTCGAGGTGGAGTTTTGCATTGGTACACGCGGGACACAGGCGGGGTGGGTGCTGATGAACATGGAGATGTGCATTTTGGTATAAATGAACTTGGTCAAATTAACGTTTATGCTAAAGACATAGGGTTACTACCCGAGTGGCAGCAAAAAATATGGGCAGGTTATAACATTGGGCCAGAAGGTGGTGTTTCAAAAGAACTTATGGACTCTCAAGCTGTTGGAACGCCGAGTAGCACTCAAGCCCCAGAAAGATATTTAGGTGATGCACTAGAGGCTCTTAATGAAACCTTATATAAAAAATATGGGATTCAAGCATTCCGAAAGCATGATGATATTGCAAATATCATTAAATCTTGTCATCGTTTTAGAGCACTTTCGTTTGATGGCTTACTATCACTTGCGAAAGATATAGCCAGATTAACAGCAGACAGTATCGACAAAAAAGAGCTTCAAAAGCTATTAACACTTCCAGACAAAGAGAAGTTGGGATCACTTAAATCATTAGAAAAAGTCTTAGCGATGTCTACAGGTGACGAAAAGGCGAAATCACTTATGGGCCCGCTTTTTGGCATTTATGATCTTAGACTGGCTGATGCTCACCTCCCAGCCGCAGATTTAAAAGTTGCCCTTGGTTTAGTGAAAGTAAATAGAGATGAACCGGGGGTATTTCAAGGCTTTCGCTTGATTGATTACACAGTTTGGACTTTGGTGCAGATAGTAAAAAAATTAAATCAGTAATATAACTATTAACACTGGGCATGATATCAAGTTATCATATGCATACGTTTTGCAACGTGACAATTTTGGCGACTTTTAGCGAATTAAAACAAGTGAGGGCGAGCTCTTAAGCGCTTAAAATCGTTTATAGAACAATTGAAAATCCGCGTGTCGGCAGTTCGATTCTGCCCCCGGCCACCATAATTTCGCGAATACGCTAGCAGCGAATTTGTAAAGTTGGTGAAATGGAAAGTCCTTTACCATTCATCCTCACGTGGTTGCCTATTTCCTGATATTCGTTCAAAGTTACCACCTACAATCTGTACCCAAGAATGTGCCAATTATTAGAATAGGCGAACCATATGGCCGGCTACAAAGTAATAGAAGCAAACGAACTGTTCGAAATGCTGGCTAACCAGAAGGTAGTGCTGGTCGATGTCCGCAACGATAGTGAAGTTGCTACTGGCGTTATCCCCGGCGCTATTCATATCCCATTGGCACTGATCCCGGTCAAGCACGACACCCTGAACAAAGAAGAAACCACCGTATTTTACTGCCACAGCGGCATCCGCTCTGCGCAGGCCGCAGCCTACATGGCAAGCAAAGAACATGGGCAAGTATTCAACCTGCAGGGTGGTGTACTCGCCTGGGGCAGAGCCGGTTATCCTTTCGCCTGACTTAACAAAATAAAAGCGTAAATTCCCTCATGACAAGCCCTCTCATGGAATTCAACAAAGAACTCGACGCCCGCGGCCTTAACTGCCCGCTGCCAATACTGCGCTGCAAAAAGGGTCTGGCCGAACTTGAAGCCGGCCATATTCTGAAAGTCGTTGCTACCGACCCCGGCTCGGTAAAAGACTTTCAAGCCTTCTGCAAACAAACGGGGCATGAAATGCTGTCGCTCGAAGAGCTAGATGCGGTGCCGAAAAAAGAATTTATTTTCTATATCCGCAAACGCAGTAACTAAACAGATAGCGACAAGTTGAAGTACAAATAAAAAAGCCTCTTTTCAGAGGCTTTTTTATTATTGGTGTTTAACGCTGACTTATTTAAGCTTTGCCAACTGCGCATTCAACTTCTCCACCGTCGCACTGAATCCCGCCAAGCGCTCCTTCTCTTGCGCAACAACGGCCACTGGCGCACGATCGACAAAGCTGGCATTGCCCAGTTTGGCTTCTGCCTTGGTGATCTCACCGCTCAGGCGGGCGATTTCCTTACTTAGCCGTTCCTTTTCCGCAGCCACGTCTATCTCAATCTTGAACATCAACCTGAAGTCACCTGCCAGCGCTACTGGTGCATCGGCTTCAGGCAATTCACCGACAATTTCAATATCTGCCAGCTTGGCAAGCGCCTTCAAATGCGGGGCAAAAGCCTGCAACTTGGCTGCATCACCAGCGGCCACCAATGGCACGCGCAAGGCCGGTGAAATATTCATCTCACCGCGCAAGCTACGGCAGGCATCAACTGCCTGCTTGAGCAATGCCACCCAAGCCTCGGCAGCCTCATCGATCTTGGCTGGCTGCGCTTTAGGATAAGCTTCCAGCATAATGCTTGGGCCCGTCCTACCAGACATCGGCCCAATCGTTTGCCAGATCTCTTCGGTAATAAAAGGCATCACCGGATGCGCCAGGCGCAGTATGGTTTCCAACACACGCAGCAAGGTACGACGTGTCGCGCGTTGCTCTGCCTCCGTACCATTCTGCAATTGTACTTTTGCCAATTCCAGATACCAGTCGCAATACTCGTCCCACACAAACTTGTAGATCGCCTGCGCTACGATATCAAAACGATATTCGGCAAAGCCCTTTTCGATATCTGCTTCCACCTTTTGCAGCAAGCTGACGATCCAGCGGTCGGCTTGCGAGAAGCTCAGGTAGCCTTCAGGCTTGGTCTTGCAATCTTCCATGCCGTTATCCTGCGGGCTGCCATCTTCGTTCTGCGTATTCATCAGCACAAAGCGTGTCGCGTTCCACAGCTTGTTGCAGAAATTGCGATAGCCTTCACAGCGCTGCAAATCAAACTTGATATCGCGGCCGGGTGAGGCAAGGCTGGCGAAAGTGAAGCGCAGAGCATCCGTTCCATAAGCGGCAATGCCTTCCGGGAATTCCTTGCGAGTGCGCTTCTCGATTTTTTCGGCGTCTTTCGGGTTCATCAAGCCGGTGGTGCGCTTCTGGATCAAGGCATCAAGGTCAATGCCATCGATCAAGTCAATCGGGTCCAGTACATTGCCCTTGGACTTACTCATCTTCTGACCTTCTGCATCGCGAATCAGGCCGTGCACATAGACGTGCTTGAATGGAATCTTGCCGGTGATATGCGTGGTCATCATCACCATGCGCGCCACCCAGAAGAAGATAATGTCAAAACCCGTCACCAAGACGGATGACGGGAGATATAAATCCAGCGCCGTATTGGCTTTATCTTTTGCTGCGTCGCCAGTCCAATCCAGCGTGGAAAATGGCCACAGCGCTGAGGAGTACCATGTATCGAGAACGTCATTGTCATGCATCAAACGATCATGAAGCGGCCATCCAAAAGTGAGGAGTTTTTTATGAATTTCTTCATCTGTATCTGTAGGCAATAACCCTGCCTTAGTTACAACCTCGTCATTACCATTTTTCAGAAACCAAGTCTTATATGCTTCGAATGGATTATGAGCCACATAAATTTTTCCATGCTTGTCATACCAAGCTGGAATTCGATGACCCCACCATAGCTGACGGGAAATGCACCAGTCCTGGATGTTGTTAAGCCACTGGTTATAAGTATTCACCCAGTTTTCTGGATAGAACTTGATCTCGCCGCTGGCCACTACATCCAGTGCCTTTTGCGTGATGCTTTTGCCATCAGTGGTTGGCTTGCTCATTGCGACAAACCATTGGTCTGTGAGCATGGGCTCGATGACCACGCCGGTACGGTCACCACGTGGAACCTTGAGTTTGTGCTTGTCCGCCTTGACCAGATAGCCCTGCGTTTCCAAGTCAGCCACTACTTGCTTACGCGCAGCAAAGCGCTCCAAACCTTGATACTGCTGAGGCGCAGCATCATTGATGTTGCCTTCAAGGGTCAAAATACCAATGATAGGTAACTGATGCCGCTGCCCAACCGCATAGTCATTAAAGTCATGTGCAGGTGTTACTTTCACCACACCGGTACCAAACTCTTTATCAACGTAATCATCGGCAATGATAGGAATTTCACGGTCGCATAACGGCAGCTTTACGTTCTGGCCGATGAGATGCGCATAGCGCTCATCTTCAGGGTGAACCATTACCGCCACGTCGCCCAGCATGGTTTCCGGGCGGGTTGTCGCCACAGTTAAATGGCCTTCACCAGTGGCAAGCGGATAGTTGATGTGCCACATAAAACCATCTTCTTCCTCCTGCACCACTTCGAGGTCAGAGACTGCAGTGCCCAGCTTCACATCCCAATTCACCAGGCGCTTGCCGCGATAGATCAGGCCTTCGTTATACAGACGCACAAAAGTTTCGGTGACGGTTTTGGAAAGGCCATCATCCATGGTGAAGCGCTCACGGCTCCAGTCTGGCGATGTACCCAAACGACGCATCTGCTTGGTGATAGTGCCGCCGGAATACTCTTTCCACTCCCACACTTTTTCCAGGAATTTCTCGCGGCCGAGATCATGCCTGCTCACCCCTTGCGCATCCAGCTGGCGCTCCACCACGATCTGGGTAGCGATGCCCGCATGATCAGTACCCGGCTGCCATAGAGTGTTATCGCCGCGCATGCGGTGGTAACGCGTGAGTGAATCCATCAATGTCTGGTTGAAGCCATGGCCCATGTGCAAGGTGCCGGTGACGTTGGGTGGTGGCAGCAAGATGCAGAAATTATCCTGCTTGGCAGTATCCATGCCAGCAGCGTAATAACCTTTGCTTTCCCAAAATTGGTACCAGCGGCTTTCGATGGCTTTAGGGTCGAAGGATTTTGCTAAAGCATTAGCGTTTTCAGTGGTTTGTTGTGTGCTCATAGGGGCGAGATTTTACCATATAAGTCACTACTGACTTACTTAACCAAACCGTTACTAATGCTTTATCCGGTCACAGCCACACACAAACACACAAGGCTTTTCTGTTACGATATCGCTTCAACTTAAGGGGATTAATGACGTGGATGCACTCTGGGTCTGGGGGATATTGGGTTTGATATTGCTGGCGTTCGAGATGGCGACCGGCACTTTCTATGTGTTGTGGTTCGGCATTGCTGCACTGATTGTGGCAGGCGCGCTGACTATGTTCCCAACTATCAATTTTGCTATACAACTATTACTCTTCTCTGTGCTTTCATTAGGCTCATTGGCGATATGGCGACGTTTTTACAAGAAAAACAGTACCGACCTGAAGATTGGTCAATCGCAAGGCGATGAAATTGGCCGTACAGGCATTATTATCGAAGCCGTCAGTGCCAGAAAAAATGGTCGCATCCAATTTGCGCAAGGCGTAATGGGTAGCCGCGAGTGGGCGGCTATCGCCAATGAGGATATCGAAGTAGGTGCTGATGCCATCATCATCAGCATTGAGGGCAATAGTCTGCGGGTACGTAAGCAATAACTCTAAACAACTGGCTTTTAAAATTAAGGAAGAATCATGCTGGTATTTTTATATGTTCTGATAGTGGTAGTCGCCATTCTTGCCTGGAAAGGCATACGTATCGTGCCACAGGGTGAGGAATGGGTGGTGGAGCGCCTGGGTAAATTTGCCGGCGTCATTACCCCAGGCTTGCATGTGATCAACCCGATTTTCAGTAAGGTGAGCTACAAAGTCACCACCAAAGACATTATCCTGGAGATTCCTGAGCAGGAAGTAATCACCAGAGACAACGCAGTAATTCTGGCGAATGCCGTCGCATTTATGAAGGTGACCAATATTGAGCGCGCGGTATATGGTATCGATAACTTCAGTGAAGCCATGCGCAACATGGTGCAAACCAGCCTGCGTTCAATCATTGGCGGCATGGATTTGAACCATGCACTGACATCACGTGACCGCATAAAAGCAGAACTAAAAATTGCCGTTGCGGACGAAGCGACAGATTGGGGCCTGACGGTGAAATCCGTTGAGATCCAGGATATCAAGCCTTCGCAAAACATGCAGCATGCCATGGAGCAGCAAGCCTCTGCAGAACGTGAAAGAGTAGCTGTAGTGACCCGCGCCGAAGGCGAAAAGCAATCGCTGATACTTAACGCAGAAGCCAGGCTGGAAGCTGCTCGCAAAGATGCAGAAGCGCAAGAAGTAGCAGCCAAAGCATCTGCCGAGTCCATCCGCCTGATTGCAGAAGCGGTGAAAGAAAACAACAGCTCGGCTACATTCCTACTGGGTGACCGCTATATTCAGGCACTACAGAAAATGTCAGCCTCTGAAAACAGTAAAATTATCGTCATGCCAGGTGATGTAGTGAGTGCAGTGAAAGCACTGGTAGGTGGGAAATAAATTAGGTTTTAGTCCCTTCCTCTTTTCAGGGGGAAGAGACTAGACTCCGCAAACCTTACAGTCGGGGTCTTTGCTCAGCTTGATGCTGCGCCATTCCATAGCAAGCGCATCCAGCAATAGCAAACGCCCTTGCAGGCTTTCACCCACGCCCATCAATAGCTTCATGGCCTCGCCCGCCTGAGTGGCCCCAATGATGCCTACAAGTGGGGCGAACACGCCGTTTTCGGCACAGCGCATGGCCTCTTCAGCCCCCATGTCGGGGAACAGGCAGTGATAGCACGGGCTGGTGTCATTACGCATATCGAACACCGTCACCTGCGCCTCAAACCCAATCGCAGCGCCTGAGACCAAGGGCTTACTCAGCTTTACACAGATACGGTTCAGCGCATATCGGGTAGCAAAGTTATCTGAGCAATCGATAACGACATCGGCCGCTGCGACCAACTCTGTAAAGGCTTCTTCAGTAGACTTTTCCTGAACAGCTTTAACGACGACTTCAGGGTTGATTGCGTGTAACGCCTGCTGTGCAGAGAGCGCTTTGTTGATACCGACGGATTGTGTGGTATGAATTATCTGCCGCTGCAAATTGGTCAGGTCCACAGTATCAAAGTCGCAAATAGTCAGCATACCCACGCCACCAGCAGCCATATATAAAGCCACTGGCGAACCCAGTCCACCAGCACCGACTATCAGGGCATGGCTGTTGACGAGCTTGTCCTGACCTTCGTAACTAATTTGCGGAAGGAGGATATGACGGCTGTAGCGCAGGAGTTGGTTGTCATTCATTAAGGCAGCTTTATAGCACTAACCATACGATTGAAAATAACATTTTGCGATACCCAGTCTACTAAGTCATCATAACTATTCGTAGTTGCTGCAATGGAAACAAAATCCGTGTCTACATCTGAGTTTTCTTTTTCCAGTACAGAGGCACTACTATCAGAAATCTGACTTCCATCTGAGTTATATGCCCCAAAGCCATTTTTTCCATGTGACACAATAACCGCTGGAATCTTGATAGCAATTAATGTAGCCGCGTCACTGATATTTATAGTCCCTTCTGAGCAAAGCGAAAATGATGAATTTAAAGGTACAGAGACACAGGAGGCTGGTGGTGAGACCGTATTTAATATAATTGCATCTGAAAACGATCCGGCAACTTCGTAGGTAAATCTTCGACCCCAAGCATCCGTTTCAGGCACTCCTAATGAAGCCCAAGGGATTACACCAACGAATGAGCTGCAGGAGGTGCCAGCAGCATCAAACTTTTCTATTCCAGCCCCAAGTGTCCCAGATGCAACAGTTGGATCAGCTGGACACGGAAGCCTCCCATTTGCTAGTGTAAAACCAATGATTGCCTCTTTAATCGTGGATATTTTTTGTCTTGTTTCGTTGTAGTCTCGAATGTCTAGCTGAGCTGATAAAGGAACAAGCAAGCCCCCTAATAACAAGCCGACAATTACCAACACCACAGCCATTTCGACCAAGGTGAAGCCTACAATTACCTGTTTGCTATTTACAGTTAATTTGCCCATCTAAACATAGTACCAGATCGTTAATTGTTGAATAGTTTGCCGTATCACTGGGTTTGTAAGTTAGGTAATTAGTAGTAATAGTGGCATTGGAGCCCTCTAAAAAATTATTAGCAAATGTGTTTGAGGACACTGGCGAATGGATTTGGGCTCCAATTGCATTTCGACCTATTAAAACTAGAGCCTTATTGGCTCCCACACCATTTATCTTAAGGCAATCCCCAGCAATATTGCAGTTTGTAGTACTACCTGGTTTATGGCTATCTGGAAATGTATAAAACACAAAATTTCGCCAATCGACCCACCAACCTTGAGTTATGTCGCAGCTTGGAGATGCAAATGTAGCTCTAGGTAGCCTTCCAAAGCGGGTATTTACAGTACTGGTGTAAAAAACTATGTCACTAGCCGGAGCAGCCCAAGGATAATTACCACCATTTGACTTTGAATAATCATCCAGGCACTTTTTGGCCTCTCGAATCACTCTGGCTTCAATTAATGGTAAAACTTCGTCAATAGTAATAAAAACTACTTCATCATTAGCGATTACTTTAGCTGGGTCGAGAGCATCATATATGAGACCAGAAATGAACTTGGTCGGTGAGGATGCAGCATTATTATAGCCGACAGCATTTAGTGTAACTTGATCGAGATACTGAGCTGCATTTGGTAGGACAGGAGATCTATCTTGTCCTACCAATACATTTCCTGGTGCAATAATAACGGCTACAGCCCTATTTGTAACCAGATTACCCCGTGTGTCATAAACTGAAATCCAAGGATATGGAGGTATAGCTGCCAGTAAATCTGAATTTATAGGTACGTTGGTTGGGTCAACTAAATTTCTTGAAACTGCATACCATAGCCTTTCCCCGTTTGCATCGGTCAAATCCAATGCTATACCATCATTAAATATCCCTAAATGATCTACATTGCTCCATGGAAACTTACCGATCCTGGATGACGCACATGAGGAGTCTTGTGTACCGTCATAGTTACCATCTGTAGCTTTGTCGGGACAAGGTAGATCACCAGGACGCTCGCCAAGGGCGGTTCTTTTAACCATATAACCTATTAGAGCAGCTTTTGCTTCAGCCAAAACCGCTGCGGTTCTTTTGTTTCGTTCTATTTTTATACTAGCGCTATCTAAAACCGAAAACAAAAAAGTAGCACTCACTAGCAAAATAATCATCACGGAGATAAATGACGTAGCCCCATTTTGTTTATTTTTTTGTTTTGCTGTTAGGCAGACGTTATTAAGCAAGAGTCCCTCTAATTAACGATTAATATGAGAGTTGTTGTTTCCATCAGAACTAGATTTTAACTTTGAAGATGTACCTAAATTTTCGTCTCTTATCTCTTCAACATCGACTTGAGATGGTAACGGTTTAGTATTTGCTTGTATTTCGGTAACACTATTGCTTTCAGGCAGATAAACCTGCCCAGCCTTAAGATTAAAATTTTTACCATTGGCTGGGAGCTTTAGTTGCACCTGGTTACTATCCCTTCCAAGCTTGCCAACCTCAACTTCGCTATTGATCGAATCCTCCCGCATGGGCTGATGGTTCACCCATACCGTGCCTTTTTTACCATCGCTACGTTTGACGTAGCCCTGCATGGAAATTGATGACGGTATTACAGGTGCGGCTTGCATCGTCTCAACTGAGGCATCCGTACTTTCCTTCAGCACTTCAGCTTTGGTTGTCTGCCGCAGGTAATCTAAATTGGCTCGCTCCTCTGGGGTGGTGAATAAACGACCAAGCCCTTCGACAGCTATTGCTTGGCTTGAAAGTGCCAGGCAGCCAATTGTGAGTAATGACAGCAATGGTTTGCTCATGGCGTAGCTCCATTCGCTTGCGGCTCACGTATGGTGAGCCAATCCAATTCACAACTGGCCAGCATGTTTGGGTTAAGTGCATTGATTTTAGCCCCGGACAGCCTGGTGATTTCACATTGGCGCAAGATAAAAGGGGCGGTTTGCTGTGCGTCCAGCGCCTCTATCAAGGTCAGTAAATCGCCTTCATGCAGCATCGCCAATTCGAGCTTCATGACAGAGCGATGTAACTTGAAAGCACCTACATTGAGCGCAAAGGTTGGCTTGTACTCCTCTTGCATGCCTATGCTGTAGTTGATATTAAACAGCTTCTTTTGCTGATGAATGCTACGCAGGTTATCCACCCACTCAATACGCCGCTCTTCTCCGATAAACCCGTCACTAATCATGTGCTGGTAAACCGGCAGGTATTTAATGATGGATTCTTTTTCCTGGCCGGAAGTTTGAAAGCGCTGACGTGCCTGGTTAAGTTGGGATTGCTGAGCCTGCAGTGCCTGTTCTGCCGTGTTTTTACGGTTTTCGGCGTAACTGACAAGTAGCGTGAGCAAGATGAGCGCCACGCCAAACCCGATTAAGGGGTTACGCAACATTTTCAGGTCTTGTTGGTTGAATTTCATACCGCCGGCCCTTGCCGCTTGAGAATCACCTTAAGTTTGAACATGGCGGCGCTGGATAAGGAGGTCTTTTCATCCGTAGTGCTACCTTGCAGATTGGAGTATGAGCTCACATTAACTGGCGCCTGCAGAATTTCCACATGCTCCACCGCCGGGTCGGCCTTTAAACGCTCGGCAAGCTGGTTAACGGAATTCAGGGCTTCTCGATAATCGCCGGCAAAGCGCTTGATCTCGCCACTGATAAAACCCACTTCATAAAGCCCGGTTGGGTCCGGAACAAATGCGCCCATGCTTGTTGCAGATGGAGCTGTTGAGACATTGCTGACGGTGAGCGTTTTATCCTCGTCATTCAAATTAACGTTATTGGTCTGCACCCAAAACAGCCGGTTAATCTGAATGTCAGGCGCTTTATCCAGCGCGAAGCTCACCACTTGCATCATGCGCTTGGGTACTTTTGCGTAATCGGCAATTGCCTGGTTAAGCTCTGCCGCTACTTGCAAATCTGCGCTGGGGATGGGGGTGGTCGGGAAGTTTTTTGCCACGTCGCTATATTGCTGCTCCTGCATCCTGGTATCTGCCAGTGCTTGCTTTTGCTGTACGGCGTCATCCACGCTTTGTTTTAAATAAATGGTGCTGAGTGCCAGTCCGGCAAGCACCACCAGCGCAGTCGCCACATTGATGGATTTACGTAGCGAGTTAATCTTGTGGTGTTTGACCAGACTGGCTGGTGCAATGTTATCTGGCGCATTGCCGCTGGCCAGCAAGTGCATGTGCAATAGCTCAGGGTTAAGCTCAAGCTGCTTGACGTCTAATTTAAAGCTTTGCGCCAGATCTGCCAGGTTAATACTTTCGCAGACTATGCCATGCTCTTGCTCAATGGCGCGACAAATCTGCCGACTGCTATCACTGAGCGCGGGCAATACCATATGCAGCTCAGTATCACGCGCAATAAAGCGCTGGCTGATCAGGTACAGCCGGGTTTTTTCGGTTTCGTTTAAATAGAAATAGCCCAGTCGGTTGAGCATATCCGTGGGGATGGGTGCCAGGCGGCTGATACGTAAGCGCCCATTGTGCAGGTACGTTTGACGCAACCCGGAATTCAGGCGTTCACTCAACAGCAGGTGTGGTGCCTTAAGCTTTAAGCGCTGAACCAGCATCTCGCTCATCATCGGCAGTAGATATACACCAGCCAAAGGCGCCTGCTGCGCCTCGATACAAGCTACCCAGCCTTGCATGAATTCTGCGTTATGGAGGGAAATCAGCAGGAACAGATCGTCTTTACGTTTATCTTTTTCTCTATGGATAAAGTGCGCAGCGCGGTAGATCACTCCCCGATACATTTGGTTGAGTTTACGATCAACCAGTTCACGACGTGCGCTGCCAAAGGTATGCGGCAGGCTTTCCAGGCGGTAGTCTTCTTCTACTGCATCGGCCAACAGGTAGATATTGGTTTTGTTATGCTGTTGCAGAAACTGCGTGAAATCCTGATGCCCCTGCTCATCGTTCTGGTAGACCTGATAAGAGTGCAGCTTGCCCGAACGCCATATCCCGGCTGTTAGCTGGTAGCTGGTAGCACACAGGATAATTTTTTCAAACATAGCCATATTCTTGAGGAAGTCTTATTGCCTTATCAGAGTTCAAGTATCAAAGTTTAAGCTTGCTAAACGAATCGTACACAGGGCCCAGCACCGAGAACATGATGAACGCCAGAATCGCCCCCAGAATAACGGTAAGCGCTGGCTCTATCAATTTCAGCATGTGCTCTATCGAATCATTGACGTCGCGATCATAAAAATAACTGATCTTGAGTAATGATTTATCCAGTGCGCCGGTACTTTCGCCCACGCGAATCATGCGTACCACCAGCGGCGGGAATAAGCCCGCATTGCGGAAACTCTCACTCATGCTATCCCCGGCATTAATCTGGTGCTGGGCACGGCTTAACGCATCCGCCACCACCTGGTTAGAGACGATACCTTCACAGGTTTTAATGGCATCAAGTATCGGTATGCCGGTCTGGTACATCAACGCAAAATAGCGTGCAAAACGCGCCAATATGATTTTTTGCATAATAGCGCCAGTCACCGGAAAATGCAGCTTGAGGTAGTCAAACCGGTAACGTGCCGCCGGACTTTTCTTGATCAAGATCGCCCCCACCACTATTACCAGAATAGGGGCAGAAAAGATCAGCCACCAGTAATTCACAAAGGCGTTGGAGATAAAGATCAGTATCTTGGTTTGCATGGGCAGTTCCTGGCCCATATTGCGCAAAAACGACACCATTTGCGGCACCAAGTAAATCATCAGGAAAGTGATGGCGCCAAGCACCACCACCAGCACAAATAGTGGGTAGGCGATCAGGCGTTTGGTTTGCGAGACCAACTCATCCTGCCACTTGTAGGTGGTAGCCAGGTTATCAAACACTTCCGGCAACTTGCCGGTCTGCTCGCCGGCCTGCACCAGACTCACGAATACATGGTTGAACACATTGGGGTGCTCGGCCAGCGCCTGCGACAGCATTTTCCCTCCCTCTACATCGGATACCAGTGCGCCGATCACCTTCTGGAAATGCAGGTTGGGCGTACTGTCGCGCAGGTCCGTCAGGCCTTCCAGCAAGGGCACGCCTGCGCCGGTGAGTTGCTCCAGTTGAAAGCAGAACATCATGAGGTCTTGCAGGCTGACTTTTCTGCCGCTGAATACCGATGAGTTTTTACTGGTAGCGCGGAATGTGATCAGGCTCAGGCCGATACGCTCCAGGCGCAGTTCAAGGTCTATCTCGTTATGCGCTTCTACCTGCCCTCTTGCTGGGCGGCCAACCTGGTCAACAGCTTTGTAGTTATAGATGGGCACGAGGCTACTTGTGTCAGTTATCTGATACGGCTGGTCAGGTCAATCACGCGCATGACTTCCGCCAGGCTGGTATAGCCTTCGAGAATACGTCGCACGCCATCATCGGCCAGCGTGACGAAACCTTTTTCATGCGCCATTTTGCGCAACTCATCCATATGCGCGCGCCTTGCTACCAGGCCATCTATATCGGTATCTATGCGTAATAGCTCAATAATCGCCATGCGCCCGCGATAGCCCGTATAGTTACAGCGCTTGCAACCCACATGCCGATAGATAGTGACATCCTGACGCGGGCTGACATTCAGCAATTTGCGTTCGTCGTCACTGGGGGTATGTGCTTCTTTACAATGCGGGCAAAGCACGCGCACCAGCCGCTGCGCCACCACGCCGATAATGTTGCCGGCCATGATGTCCGGCAAAATGCCGATGTCGAGCAGGCGCGGAAAGGTGCCCAAAGCCGAATTGGTATGCAGGGTACTAAACACCTGGTGGCCAGTCATCGCAGCACGGAAAGCCATGGTGGCGGTATCCGAGTCACGGATTTCACCAACCAGGATAATGTCCGGGTCTTGCCGCATAATGGAACGAATACCGTTGGCAAAATCTACTTTATTGACTTCAGCCACCGAGGTCTGGCGCATCATGGTCACCGGATATTCCACCGGGTCTTCCAGGGTCATGATATTGACGGCTTCGGTATTTTGGAATGACAGCAGCGAATACAGCGTGGTGGTTTTACCGCTACCGGTTGGCCCGGTTACCACCATGATACCTTCCGGGCGCGTCATCATCAGCTTGAGTTCTGCGAGCGTCTCTGGACGCAAGCCCATGCGCTCTAACGGGATGATGGATTTTTCTCTATCCAGCACCCGTAATACTATGTTTTCGCCATGGATAGTGGGGTGGCTCGCCACCCGGAAATCAATTGGCCGGCCACATAGGTTGATCTGCAAGCGCCCATCCTGTGGCGCGCGCGTCTCGGCGATATCCATGCCGCTAATGACCTTGAGACGCACTACTATGCCAGGCCAATAGGTTTTATGCAGGCTGCGTATTTGCTGCAATACCCCATCCACGCGATAGCGCACACGCAGAAAGGCATGCTCCGGCTCAAAGTGGATATCCGAGGCATTGCGTTTAACGGCATCCATTAGCAAAGAGCCCACCAGACGCACTATCGGCTGGGTATATTCATCGCCATCCGCCTGCAAGCTCTGGTAATCGATCTCACCGGTTTCGATTTCACGCAGAATGCCATCGACTGATAGCTCATAACCATAGAATTGGTCTATATATTCTTCAAGCTGCGCTTCGGCAGCCAGCACAGGCTTGACCTGGATCTGCCCACCCAGCATGGCGCGCAACTGATCCAGTGCCACCACGTTGAACATATCGGCCATGGCAACAACCAGTGACTTCCGCTGTTCTTCATAGGCTATAGGCAACAAATGATGGCGACGCGCAAAATCTTCAGGTACCAGCTTCATGGCATCGCTATCCGCAATTACCGTGGTGAGGTCAACGCTCTCATGGCCAATGGTATGCGCAACCAGATCACGTACCATGACCTCGGTGACAAAGCCCAGGCGCACCAACTGGCGGCCCAGTGGCATATTGTTGGTATCTTGCTCCATAAGCGCGATGCGCAGCTGATCCTGACTGATCAGGCCCTGCTGCACCATCAACTCACCAAGTCGTAATTTACGTCTTTGCTCAGACATCACTGGTTCCGGTGTAAAAGTATCAACCATAATTTATTTGTGCCGAATATTTATTGTAGCTTAGCAATACGTGATTCGAGCTGGGTCCGATCTATGCTGCTTGCTCCGTTAACCGGCAACAAAGCTAAAGCACGCTGGTAGTATGGCAACGCCAATCCGGGCTTGCCAATTTGCTCAAGACTCACTGCCAGATTGAAGGCGTACTCCGCATTATTCTGGTCAAAGTGAAACGCCTGAAAATAGGCCTGTTGCGCCGATGGCCATTGATTCTGCTCGGCATACAAATTACCCAGCGATGCATATAAATGCGCGGCTTCCGGTTGCTGGGCAATTAAACTCTTGATACGTGACTCGCTACTAACAGGGTCGGCCTGCGCCAGTACATTCACCATAGCCGCCTGGGCTACATTATTTCTGGGCTCGACTTCCAGTACCTTGCCATACCAGCCGGCCGCGTCGTTATTACGTCCCTGTCTGGCGGCAATTGCCGCCATGCCCAGCAGTGCATCCACATTGCGCACATCGCCTTGCAGCACCTGGCGATAGTTGCGCTGCGCTGCAGCATCATCACCGGCATTAAAAGCCTGGTATGCCGCCAGCAGATTTGGATTCACTCCCATAGCGGGCTGATTGCGTGTGATTTTAACGCCGGCATCATTAGTACCTGACAGCGGATCTCCAAAAGCCAACTGTTGCGATTTTACTACAGGCGCTTTTGGCTTGGCGCTGGCTAACAGATTTGCCGCTGCTGCCTCACGGAATACCTGCTTATTTGTATTGGTGCTAGATGACTGCTCAGTATTGGCTGCTGCTACAACACTCTCCGGCACTTTTTGCACATTCGCTGATGTAGATGCAACCGCCGGCGCTGTACTACTCTTCACTGGCTCACTCGCCTCCGCTGGGGCCTGAGTCGAGGGCTCTTCCACTACTCTCGGAGTAGCTGATTGTAAAGGTACTGCCGGCGCAACCGGCACTCTTGCCACCACCACATCCGGCTTGCTCAGCGAGTTCAAATAGGCATAAAACTGCATACCGATGACAGCAAGTATCAGCAATAATGCGCCCCCTATCAACCATGCCTTGCTTGAACCCTGTTTTTTGCCTGGCTCCGTCTTAGCGGTAAATACGGTAGCGGCCGCTTGCTGGCTGGCCTGCTTTTGCGTGGCATCTGCACTTGGTTCTTCCGCCTTGGCAATTGGCTCAAGCGTAAGCTCACCATTGCTATCTGCGGCTTTACCTTTTTCTGCCTTTTCCAGGGCTTTAATTAACAGACTCATAGACTAGTAGTCGTTGCCCTCGAGCTTTTTCTCGAGTTGTTTTGCCGGTAAATACTGCTTGTAAGACTGCAGTTCATCGCTTTCGAGGCTGGCATTCTGAATCACAGTAGGCCGCAGGAAAATCACCAGCTCAGTTTTTTTATTGTTATCGTTACGTCCCGTGAAAACCCGGCCTAAGTAGGGTGTATCAGACAACCCGGGTACTTTATCGGTATTGCGCTGAATCTGGTCTTGCATCAAGCCTCCAAGCACTGCAGTGCTCCCACTGTTAATTTGCAGCATGGACTCCATCTCACGCACCTGGATTTCGGGTATGCCTTGGTTGTTAATCGCGGCTATCTGCGGATTGGGATCTGGCACGTACCTGAGTAAGCTGGATATTGTCGGCCTGACATTGATATTGACTGCGCCTGCGTCATTCACTTGCGGCGTGACGCTCATGACTACGCCAACCGGAACGGTATTGGCGGTTGTTGTCACTGCCTGCAAGTTGGCCCCACCCAACACTGTAGATTGTGATATCTGTGATTGAATAGTGAAGTAAACTAGGTTATCAACCACTTTCAGCACCGCTGTCTGATTGTTAAGTACCATCAGCTTTGGGCTGGATAAGACTTTGGTTTCGCCAAACTGCTTAAGCAAACTGACTGAAGCTGCAATATTTCTCGCAGCATTGGCGTAACCTGCTACCAAACCTGCACTTGCGCCCGTATTGCTTGCGCTAGAGGTAATCAGTGGCGTAAATGACTGCTGGAAAGTAAAACCGCTGCCACCAGTGTTATTTAAGCGGCTCCAATCGATCCCCGCCTGGTAGCCATCATTCAGGCGAACCTCGACAATTGTGGCCTCAATCAACACTTGGCGCCGAGCGCTTGACATGACTTTATCGAGAAATTCCTGCACTCTTTCATGTTGCTTGCTGGTACCACGCACACTGATAATGCCAGCTTCCTGGTTGGCAATCACAGTAGCAGCAAACAGGGTCTTATATTCAGTACGTGCTTCTTCGCGTTCTTGCGCACTAGTTCTTAACGAAACAACCGCACTTGCCGTTGGTGCTGCAGAGGTAGCATCCCCTGACTCAGCGGATGAAGCACCGCCTGCGTTCTCTGACTGAGCGGTATTGCCATTTCTGCCGATAATCACTTCCTTGTCTGTTTCGGCCAGAATATCCTTGATATTCTGAATCAGCGTTTCCCAGAAATGGTGTTTTGAGATACTGGCTACCTGAGTTCTTGAGCTATTAGATGCGGCGCCAGTAGCGCTACCCGTAGAGCCAGAGGTACTGGTAGTGCTGCCTGATGAGCCGGTAGATGCACTTCTGCCTGTTCCGGAAATTTCTGCCGCGACACCAATGAATCCCGTTGTATCACGCGACATATTCACGTAGTCAACCTTGTACGTCCTCAATGCCGGCATGTCTGGAGAAATATTCAGTACGTTGCCTTCGATCTTGTAGGTCAAGTCGACCTGCTTGGCGAGCCGCTCCAGAATGGCCGGCAAAGTTTGATCCACCGCATTAAGGGTGACCCGCCCTTGGATAGAGGGATGAATATCTACGTTTAACTTGCTTTCACGTGCCAGTGCAAACAGGATTTCCTTTACCGGAACCTCGTTCACCACCACGCTATAGGTTTGCTCTTTGGCTTTGGGTTTAGGCGGGGGAAGGTAGGCGTTGTTTTTTACCGGCTTAGGGATATCTGAGGCAACCACCACCTGTTTATTTGTTGGTTGCTCATTTATCTGCCCATCTATATGTCCCTTGGAGGGAACAACTTTTGACTGATGTGCACAGCTGGTAAGGCCCAGTATAGCGACCAACGAAATTAAAATAACCCATAAGTTTTTCATATGCGCACGAAAGCATCCCCCGATTTAAGCAATCTACTCGTGTTATCGCATAAATCGCTTTAGATTGCAATACTAACTCATTGAAATTGATTTGTTTCTTTTAAAATTCCACCTACTGTCCGCAACTGTGGTTGATAGCTTTTCAAGCTATCCGGCAATTTCGCTACCGCCTGCAGCGCCTCACTCTTACTGGCAAAACTGCCATACAACACACTGACAAATGGTTTGCCATTAACTTGCGTGCGAAACGGATAAATGGAGCTGGGTTCCAACTGCGTCACCAGCGAGGTCAATTGCCGCCGGAGTTGGTCGTCGTTGGCAGCCCCCATCAGCTGGATAGTGACGGTAGACGCCGGCTGTTGCTTGAGCCATAACTGTGCCTCATCCAGCCGCAACTGCAGTATATCTGTGGCACTTGCCAGTTCAGTCTTATCTGCCTTTATATCCGTAACAGCTGGCTGGGGTAAAGCCGGTGCTGCCGGTGTAGATGTCAGGCCTTTTGCAGCCTCCGGTTTGATAGGAGCAATCGGATTGACAGCGGCCACTGGTGGCTGCGCAGGTTTTGGCAGCTCAACCTTTTTACTTTGCTCTGTCGGGATTACTCGCGCTTGAGGCAGCGCATCTGGCACAGGCTGCTTAACTTGCTCAGATTTAATTTCCAGAATCTGTTTTTGGCTTGGGTCAGCTATGGTTAACTTAGGTGCAGGCTGACTAGCAGCGTTAATGGATGCCGATTTGTTAATCGATAGTTTAGGCAACCATGAATTTATCAAATAGCCAAGAGCCAGCCCGACCACCAAAGTGGCGGTTATTGCCAGCAGGGTGCGCAGCTTTAATGCGCGCCTGACCTGTTCCGCGCCAAACTCACTGTCTTTAATTGCAGCACGCACATGCTTGGGTGTGACCTGATATACATTTTGAGAAAACGCCGCCAGCAAGGCCTTGTCTGCCAATATATTCACTCGTCGTACCAGGCCTTCTGCGGATTTGGCAATTCTGGCAATCGCTGCACCAGTAAATAAATGCGGGCCAAAATAGCCGGCGGCACGCAAACGAAAAATCAAATAATCGCCGATAGCTTTTTCATCCAGCGGACCAAGATTAAAGCTATGCGTTATGCGCTCTCTTAACTGCCGTATCTGGTTGGCATTGAGATTGACATCCAACTCAGGCTGGCCGAACAGGACGATTTGTAGCAGTTTATCGTGCTTGGTTTCAAGGTTGGACAAAAGCCGGATTTCTTCCAACGTGGCAAGCGGCATGCCCTGCGCCTCTTCCACGAATATCACTACCTGCTTGCCTTCGGCATGGCGGTCCAGCAAGTATTTTTGCAACACTTGCATAACCTGTAGCCTGTCGGCATTTTGCGGCAACTGCAACTGTAGTTCGAAGGCAATGGCGTGCAGTACATCTTCCGGTGCCACGCTAGGGTTGGCGAGATAAACACTTTCTATATTTTCCGGCAACTGCGTTTGCAGCATGCGGCAAATCATGGTTTTACCGCTACCGACTTCTCCTACCACTTTGACGATGCCCTCGCCGCTGGTAATGGCATACATTAGCGCATCCAGAATTGCCCCGCGATTGCCACCGGTGAAAAAAAACTCGGTATTGGGGGTGATTTTAAATGGCGGCTCTTTGAGGCCAAAGTGCGCGTAATACATTATTTACTCTTTGTACTCGTCTTGGTTCTGGATACGGCTATACAAGGTGGTTCGGTTGATACCCAGCAACTTCGCCGCCTGACTGAGGTTGCCGTGCGTCATCTTCATCGCGGCATCCACATAAGCTTTTTCCCAAGACTTCAATACCACATCGAGATTCACATTAGCCTGGGTCTGCAAGTGGCGATAAGCATGCGCACTTAATGCGCCATCATCACCCAGCAAGGGCAATTCAGCTGAATCTCCGAGACTCATTAAATCCAGCTCGGATGCCAGCTGTTTATCATTCACCAATTGGCCTGAGTATTTGGCAATCAAGCGAATAATGATATTGCGCAGCTCACGAACATTGCCGGGAAAATGATAGGTCAACCAGCGCTGTTTGGCTTTATCATCAAACTTGAATGGTTTTTGTGCGGTTTCGCGCGCGTAAAAATCCCTGAAATGCTCCAGCAGCAGGTAACGGTCTTCATCCAGCTCACATAGCGGTGGCACCCGCACGGCAAACACGCTTAAGCGATGATATAAATCGATACGGAAGCGTCCAGCCCTGACCTCTTCACGCAGATCACGGTTGGTAGCTGCGACGATGCGCGCCTTGCTCCGGCGAGATTGTGTTTCACCAATGCGTTGATACTCGCCATTCTCAAGCACGCGTAGCAGCTTGGCCTGCATTTCCATCGGCAACTCGCCAATTTCATCGAGAAACAAGGTGCCTTCGCCGGCATCTTCAAAATAGCCGGTATTGACACCAGCTGCCCCGGTAAATGCGCCCTTGGTGTGACCGAACAAAATGGACTCGGCAAGGGTGGGCGAAATTGCCGCGCAATTGAGCGACAGATAAGGCTGGCGTGAGCGCTTGCTGAGACGGTGCAGGCAGTTAGCGACTAGCTCCTTACCGCTACCCGACTCGCCTTCAATTAGTACGGGAAAAGGAGCATCGGCAAATTGCCCGATCTGTGTACGCAGAGTCTGCATGGGCAGGCTTTCTCCCAGCAAGCCACAGCTATCCTGCTTGCTCTGATCCTCACCCAGCTCTGCATCTTGTAACTTAAGGGCATTATGCAAAAGCTCACGCAGACGTTCGACATCGCAAGGCTTTGGTACAAAATCTACAGCGCCTAGCGTCAATGCATGCTTAACATTCACCTCTTCATTCTGGCCGGATAACACCAGGATTTTCATAGTCGGCGAATGCGCAAGCAGTTCGGCAATAACTTTGAACCCCTCATCCGGCTTGTGTGGAACTGGGGGCAACCCTAAATCCACCAGCGCGATTGATGGTGGTTTATCCAGTTGCCGCAACAGGCTTTGCGCCTGGATACGTGACTCGGCCACACAAACTTCAAAATCCTTGCTTAAGACAAAATGCAAGGTATCGGTAATCAGCGGGTCATCGTCAATAATGATCAATACGGGGAGGGTTGCGGCCATGGATTGAGTCTCTATCTATGTGAGCGTAAGGGACATGATGAAATCATGACACACTATAACTGCAATACCACAGAGTATCAATCAAGTCGGATGACGTGCTAAGGACGCACAAACTAACCATTGTTTGGATTATCTGGTCCTGTGGACTTCAAGAACCTAGGTTGAGCAAGTAAAAGGACTAAACCTTCGCTAAAACTACCGGGGAATATAGATGGGGTGACCGATGGGGCTCGAACCCACGACAACTGGAATCACAATCCAGGGCTCTACCAACTGAGCTACGGCCACCATTGAGGCAAAACGATACGACCAACCTGAATTGGCCTGCCCGACAGGAA
>Ga0208125_100295_pt1 | contig 35956 bp, 29 predicted proteins | sample LakWasM128_HOW14_2_FD_183938 | JGI IMG/M metagenome (GOLD analysis project Ga0208125, IMG submission 183938) | Freshwater sediment methanotrophic microbial communities from Lake Washington under simulated oxygen tension - Sediment Metagenome... | ecosystem: Environmental > Aquatic > Freshwater >...
ACAGGCGCATCAGCGCCAGCACCGTGCCCAGCGCGATGCCGCCCAGCATCGCGATGAGGGTGAGCTGGATCGAGAAGATCAGGCCCTTGGCGATGAAGCTGGACGCCACCGCCCAGCTGAAGAAGGAGAAGTCGAGATTCACTTGCTGCCTCCGATCATGCCGGGCACCTGCACGCGCTGCTCGATGAAGAGCGCGATGCGGTTGATGGTGAAGGCGGAGATGAAGTACAGGCCGGAGACCGCCAGGTAGATCTCGATGCCGCGCGAGGTCTCTTCCTGCGCCTGCATCGCGAACATGGTCAGCTCGGCAATGCTCACCGCAAACGCCACCGCGGAGTTCTTGATGATGTTCATGCTCTCGCTGGTGAGCGGCGGGATGACGATGCGAAACGCCATCGGCAGCAGCACATAGCGGTAGGTCTGCGGCAGCGTGAAGCCCATCGCCAGGCCGGCATAGCGCTGGCCCTTGGGCAGGCTCTGGATGCCGGCCTTGACCTGCTCGGCAATGCGCGCCGAGGTGAAGAAGCCTAAAGCGAACACCACCAGCACAAAGCTGGGCAGGCCCTTGAGCACGGGCACCAGCGCCGGCAGCACGTGGTACCAGAGGAACACCTGCACCAGCAGCGGGATGTTGCGGAACAACTCGGTCCAGGCATTGCCCAGCAGCACCAGGCCCTTGTGCGGCACGGTGCGCAGAATGCCCATCAGCGAGCCCAGCAGCAGCGCCACGACGAGGGCCAGCAGCGCCACGCTGAGCGTCCAGCCCCAGGCCGAGAGCATCCAGTCCAGGTAGGTGATGTCACCGCCGCTGCCCAGGCAGCGCGGTATCACCTCGCCATCGATGGTGTTCTTGCAGAACACCTGCCAGTCCCATGTGGCCACGGCCGCTCTCCTTGTCTTGTTTGCTCGGCGCCTAACGATTTACTTCTTGGCGTACTCTTCCATCGGACGGTCGTTGGGGCTGGCGATGGCGGCCTTGAGGTTGTCGCTCATGGCCAGGCCGACGCGCGCGTTGGCCGGCGGGATCGGCTGCATCAGCCACTTGTCGTAGAGCTTGGCGATCTCGCCCGACTTCATCATGGCCTTGATGCTGTCGTCCACCGCCTTCTTGAAGGTGACATCGTCCCTGCGCATCATGATGGCGATCGGCTCCACCGACAGCACCTCGCCGACGATCCTGAAGTCGGCCGGGTTCTTGCTCTTGGCGATATTGCCGGCCAGCAGCGAGCCGTCCATCACGAAGGCATCGGCGCGGCCCGACTCCAGCAGCAGGAAGCTGTCGGCATGGTCCTTGCCGAACACCTCCTTGAAGTCCACGCCGGTGGCGCGCTCATGCTTGCGCAGGGTCTGCACCGAGGTCGTGCCGGTGGTGGTGGCGACGTTCTTGCCATTGAGCTGGCCGATCGAGCTGATGCCCGAGTTGGCCTTCACCGCGATGCGCACTTCCTCGACGAAGGTGGTGACGGCAAAGGCCACGTCCTTCTGGCGCGTCAGGTTGTTGGTGGTGGAGCCGCACTCGATGTCCACGGTGCCGTTCTGCACCAGCGGGATGCGGTTCTGCGAGGTCACCGGCTGGTACTTGACGCTCAGGCTGGACAGGCCCAGCTGGCGGCGCACATCCGACAGCACCTTCTCGCAGATCTCGACGTGGTAGCCCACGTACTTGCCGTCGCCCAGGGTGTAGGAGAGCGCGCCCGAGGACTCGCGCACCCCCATGGTGACGCTGCCGCTGTCCTTGATCTTCTTCAGCGTGTCTTCGGCATGGCCGGCGGTGGTGGCCAGTGCAAGGCTCAGGGCAAATGCGATCGTCTTCATGGAATCTCCTGGAAGGGTCGGGTAAAGAAGTCAGGGCAGGGCCTGATCATTGGGCAATTGGTAAAGCCGCAGCAGCGCCTCGGAGGGCGGCTGGTTGAGGTTCAGGCCCTTGGGCGGGATGGGGCGCTGGAACCAGCGCATGTAGATCTTCAGCGCCTCGCCGCTCAGCAGCAGGCGGGTCAGCTCGCGGTCCACCAGGGCCTTGAAGCCGGGGTCGCCGCGCCGCATCATGCAGCCATAGACCTCGGCCGACATGGGCGTGCCGGTGACCACCCAGTCCTCGGGCCGCGCCGCCTTGGCGCGCTCGCCGTGCAGCAGCGCGTCGTCCAGCATCAGCGCATCGACCTTGCCGGTCTCGAGCGACTGGAAGGCGTCGCCATGGTCGCGCGCGCTGAGCAGCTGGATGCGGCCGCCATGGGTTTCGTTCCAGCTGCGCAGCAGGCGCTCGGAGGTGGTGCCGGCCGTCACCACGGCGCGCTTGCCGGCCAGATCGGCAAAGTCCTTCAGCCCCGAATCCCGGCGCACCAGCATGCGCGTGCTGACCACGAAGATGGAGGTCGAGAACGCCACCTGGCGTTGCCGCGCCAGGGTGTTGGAGCTGGAGCCGCATTCCAGGTCCACGGTGCCGTTCTGCACCAGGGCCATGCGGTTCTGCGAGGTCACGGGCACCAGGCGCTGGGTCAGCGCCGGCAGCTGCAGCTCGCTGCGCACCGCCTCCACCACCCTCAGCATCAGCTCATGCGAATAGCCCACCACCTGGCGGCGCTCGTCGTAGTAGGAGAAGGGCACCGAGGACTCGCGGTGGCCCAGGCTGATGGTGCCGGTGACGGCGATGCGGCGCAGCGTGTCGCTCTGCGCCAGCAGGGGCGAGGCCGCCATGGCCGAGCCGGCCAGCAGGGTGGCGGCGAGGCAGCAGAACGGGCGGATGAGCGTGGCGCGGCGCATGATGGCGCAAGGCATGCACTTGCTGTGCCATTGCGGGATTTCCCGGAGCCGGCGCACGGCAGCGGCCGCTAAGTGCTTGATTCCTCGTGCACGGCGCGCCCGCGGCGGCGGGAGCAGGGACGGATTTCCGTGCGCCGCGGCGCCCGCAGGGACGGAAATCCGTTCGCGCCGACGTTCGCGCCGACGTTCTCCACGACTCAGGCGGCCTCATCCTCCCACAGCACGGCCGCGATCCTCCAGCCGCGCGCCGTCTTCAGCAGCTGCAGGCTTTTCTGGCCGCGGCCGGCATAGGGGGCGTCATCCAGGCGCCCGGCCTTCTCGTAGCGCAGCCAGCGCTGCGCGATCCGGCCCTGGATACGCGTCTCCTGCGCCAGCTCCCGTTCGGCAAAGTCCTGCAGCCGGCCACCCTCGCGCAAGAGCTCGGCGCGCGGCAACACAAAACCGGGCACGTCCATCAGCTGCGCGCCCTGCTGGCCATCGTGGTGGCGGATCTGCGCATCCGGCAGCAGCCAGTAGGGCAAGGCCGCCAGCGTCGGGCAGCGCCCGCCGCGGTTGTCGAAGGCGCCCAGAAAACGCGCCGCCAAGGCATCGATCTGGGCCGCGTCGTCGGGTTCCGCGCCGGCGGCGCGCCATTCGAACAACACCGAGCCGCCGTCGTAGCCCGCCACCTGGCGCAGGCCCTGTTCCTGCATGCCGATGGCCAGCAGCACGCGCGCCGAGGCCTCGTTGTGGGGCGCGATGATGGCCTGCACGCAGCGCAGGCCCAGCACCTCGTGCGCATAGCGCAGGCTGGCCGCGGCGGCCTCGCGCGCATAGCCTTGGCCATGGTGGCGCTCCAGCAGCGCATAGCCGACATCGGGATGCTCCAGCGCATCGCGCTTGAACACGCCGCACAGGCCCAGGAACTCGCCATCGGCCAGGCGCTCCACCGCCCAGAAGCCATGGCCCAGCTTCCAGTAATGGTCCAGCAGGCGGCCCTGCATCCAGTCGCGCGCCTGCGCCAGATCGCGCACGCCCGGATCGGAGATATTGCTGATCCAGCCCGGCTCGTTGAGCAGCGCCAGCACCTGGGCGGCGTCGTCCAGCGTGAACCAGCGCAGCCTCAGTCTCTCGGTCCGCAGCACCTCCATGCTCGCTCCTCATACAAAAAGCAAAAGCGCGACAATACGCCACCTGCCACCAGCCCCCAAAAGCCACATGAATTTCATCCAGCAACTCCACGCCGCCGAACAACTCAACGACTCGCTGCTGTGCGTGGGGCTGGACCCCGAACCCGCCAAGTTCCCGGGCGCCTGGAAGAGCGATGCGGCGCGCATCTACGATTTCTGCGCCGCCATCGTGGACGCCACCAAGGATCTGGTGATCGCCTTCAAGCCGCAGATCGCCTACTTCGCCGCGCATGGCGCCGAAAGCCAGCTGGAGCGCCTGATGGCGCACATCAAGCGCGTCGCGCCCCATGTGCCGGTGATCCTGGACGCCAAGCGCGGCGACATCGGCTCCACCGCCGAGCAGTACGCCCGCGAGGCCTTCATGCGCTACCAGGCCGATGCGGTTACGCTCTCGCCCTTCATGGGCTTCGACAGCATCGAGCCCTATCTGCGCTATCCCGACAAGGGCGCCATCCTGCTGTGCCGCACCTCCAACCCCGGCGGCAGCGACTGGCAGAACCAGCGCCTGGCCGACGTGGCAGGCCAGCCGCGCCTCTACGAGCACCTGGCCCGCCTGGCCCAGACCGACTGGAACAAGAACGGCCAGCTGGGCCTGGTGGTGGGCGCCACCTTCCCGGGCGAGATTGCGCGCGTGCGCGAGCTGGCCCCCACCCTGCCGCTGCTGATCCCGGGCGTGGGCGCCCAGGGCGGCGATGCCGACGCCACCGTGAAGGCGGGCTGGCGGCCGGGCAGCCCCATCATCGTGAGCTCCTCGCGCGCCGTGCTCTACGCCAGCCAGGGCGAGGACTTTGCCGCCGCGGCCCGCCGCGTGGCCCTGCAGACGCGCGAGCAGCTCAAGCAAGCCAAGCCGGCCGAATCAGCCTGAAGCGCCAAAAACTGCGCAGATCCCCTCACTCCGGGTGATCTGTCTGTGGTTTCCGGGTCTGTCCTGCTGTTCACCACCCCCGCTTGTGGCTGAGACTCCCCAGCTGGCCCGAGAGTGGACACCCGCAGTGAGCATCAGCAGCAAGGACAGCCTGGATGATTTGAGCAGCCTGGTGGGGCATGACCTGCCCCCGGGCGAAGGCCGCACGGCGCTGGAGCAAAGCCTGCTGTGGCGCTCGGTGCGCCTGTTCCTGTGGGCTTGCGTGGGCCTGTGCACGGTGGTGACCGCGATGCTGGTGCTGAGCATCGGCCCGGGCGAGCCGCTGGGCGGCTGGCTGCCGCCGGGCCTGGCCCTGGGCACCGCCGCCACCGGCCTGGCCCTGCTGTGGCGCCAGCCGCGCCAGCATGGCCGCGCCGTGGTGCTGCTGATGCAGGCGCTGGTGATCGCGCTGGCGCTGGCTATCGCGGTGTCGCGCCAGCTCGGCCTGTACTCGATCAGCCTGGGCGTGATGGGCCTGATGGTGGCCCTGACCACCGCCATTGTCGGCCTGCGCACCGGCCTGGCCGTGTTCTGCATGGGCCTGGCCTGCCTGGCCGGCCTGGGTTGGGCCGAGCTGGCCGGCTGGATCACGGTGGCCCAGCGCAGCGTCAGCCTGCCCGCCCGCTTGCTGGCCCACAGCCTGCTGTTGAGTGCCGGCCTGATCGTGGGCCTGGGCACCGCCCGCATGGTGCGGCGCTCGGTGCAGGAGGCCAGCGATCGCAGCGCGCGCTTCCGCCATCTGCTCAGCATGGCGGCCGACTGGTACTGGGAGATGGACCGCGAGTTCCGCTTCACCCATCTGGCCGAGGACCGCCCCGGCGCCTCCGGCCTGGACCTGCAGGCGCGCCAGGGCAAGACGCCCTGGGAGCTCGAGCAGCTGGGCCTGTCCGACGAGGACATGGACGCGCACCGCGCCGACCTCGAATCGCACCGCAGCTTCCGCGGCGTGGTGGCAAGGCGTCGCAACGACGACGGCACGGTGCGCTTCGTGTCGGTGAGCGGCGAGCCGCGCTTCGACGCGCAGGGCAATTTCCGCGGCTATTGGGGCGTCGGCCGCGACGTCACCGGCGAGGTGCAGGCCGAGCAGGCCATCGTCGCCACCGAGACGCGCTACCGCGAGCTGTTCCGCCGCTCGCCCTCGCCGCTGGTGCTGCACCGCTGGGGCCGCGTGCTGGATGCCAACCCGGCCGCGATGGCGATGTTCGGCTACACCCAGCGCTCCAGCATGATCGGCCAGGACCTGTTCTCGCATTACGAGCCGGGCGACGACGAGCGCGCGCGCCAGCGCGCCGCCAAGATCGAGGCGATGCCGGTGGGTGCGATGCTGCCGATGGCCGAGTTCAGGCTGCGCACCCTGTCGCGCCGGCGCCGCCTGGTGCAGGCCACCAGCGTGCGCGTGGACGCCGCCAGCGGCCCGGCCACGCTCTCCTTCTTCATCGACCAGACCGAGGCCTCGCGCGCGCAGGACGCGCTGCGCCGCTCGGAGGGCCTGCTCTCGCACCTGGTGGCCACCAGCCCGGATGTGATCACCCTCACCGAGATCAACTCCGGCCGCTACGCGATGGTCAACAAGACCTTCGAGGAGCTCACCGGCTACAGCACCGACGAGGTGCTGGGCCACACCGCCGACGAGCTGGGCATCTGGCACAAGCATGAGGATCGCGAGCGCCTGGTCGAGGCGATTCGCCTGCATGGCCGCGTCAGCGAGATGCCGGCCACATTCATCAACAAGCATGGCGATCCGATCGCGATGGTGATCTCGGCGGCCCCCTTCGTGATGGAAGGCCTGTCCTACCTGGTCATCAACGCGCGCGACGTGTCGGAGAGCGAACGGACCCGGCTGGTGCACGCGGCGATTCTCGAGAACGCCTCGATCGGCATCACGCTGACGCGCGACCAGCAGTTCGTGCAGGTCAACAAGCTGGTGGAAGACATGTTCGGCTGGCCCGACGGCAGCCTGATCGGCCAGCATGGCAGCGTGGTCTGGCCCAGCATGGCCGACTATGCGGCGGTGGGCGCCGAGCTGGGGCCGCGCCTGGCGGCGGGCGAGCAGGTCGAGGCCGAGCGCATGATGCGGCGCCGCGACGGCTCGACCTTCCTCTGCCGCCTGCTGGCGCGCGCGGTGGACCCCAACCACCCCAGCCGCGGCGGGACCATCTGGATTCTGGAAGACGTCACCGAGAAGCGCCGCGTCGAGGCCGCGCTGGCCCAGGCCAAGGACGAGGCGCAGGCCGCCAGCCGCGCCAAGACCGCCTTCCTGGCCAACACCAGCCACGAGATCCGCACGCCGCTGAACGGCGTGGTGGGCCTGGCGCGCATGCTGCAGCAGCCCGACCTGGACGACGAGACGCGCCGCCATTACCTGGACCAGATGCTGGACAGCGCCGAGAGCCTCTCGGGCCTGATCTCCGACATCCTGGACCTGAGCAAGATCGAGGCCGGCCGCCTGACGCTGGAGTCCGTGCCCTTTGCGCTGCGCGACATGCTGGGCACCATGCGCATGGCCTATCTGACGCTGGCGCAGGCGCGCGGCCTGACCTTCAAGATCGACGTCGACGAGGCCGTGCCCGCCTGGGTGGTGGGCGACCCGGTACGGCTGCGTCAGATCCTCAGCAACTACCTCACCAACGCGCTCAAGTTCACCGAGTCGGGTTCGGTGGCCGTGCAGGTGCGCCGCCTCGACGAGGAGCGCATCCGCATCGAGGTCAGCGACACCGGCCCCGGCATCAGCGCCGAGATGCAGGGCCGGCTGTTCCAGCCCTTCACGCAGGCGGATGAATCGACCACACGCCGCTTCGGCGGCACCGGCCTGGGCCTCTCGATCTGCCGCGAACTCGCCAGCCTGATGGGCGGCCAGGTGGGCTGTGAAAGCACGCCCGGCCAGGGCTCGACCTTCTGGGCCGAGCTGCCGCTCTCCGCCGCCCCCACCCCCATCAGCACCCAGCTGCGCGAGGCGCGCGACAACGAGGACCTGAAGGGCCTGCGCGTGCTGATGGTGGAGGACAACCCGGTCAATATGATGATTGCCGTGGCCCTGCTGGAGCAATGGGGGCTGGAGGTGGCACAGGCCAGCGACGGCAGCCAGGCGGTGGAGGCCATCAACGCCGCCGCCAGCATGGGCAAGCCCTACGACGCCGTGCTGATGGACGTGCAGATGCCGGTGATGAGCGGCCACGAGGCCACCCGCCATGTGCGCCGCCGCTTCAGCGCCGAGGAGCTGCCCATCGTCGCGCTCACCGCCGCGGCCCTGGTGTCCGAACGGGACGAGGCGCTGGCCGCCGGCATGAACGAGTTCCTCACCAAGCCCATCGACGCGCCGCGCCTGCGCCAGGCCCTGGTGCGGCTGATCGGGCACAAGGACCCGGACAATCTGCGCAGCTGAGCGCGCTGCGTGCCAGGCCCTGGCGAGTCAGGGCATCAGCCGATACCCCACCGCCGTCTCGGTCAGCAGATGCTGCGGGCTGGCCGGCTGGGCCTCCAGCTTCTGGCGCAGATTGCCCATGTAGACGCGCAGATAGTGGTTGTCGTCCACATGGCTGGGGCCCCACACGGCCTTGAGCAACTGGCGATGCGTCAGCACCTTGCCGGCATTGGCGATCAGGTGGGTCAGTAGGCGGTACTCGATGGGCGTGAGGTGCACCGGCGCGCCGCCGCGCTGTACACGTCGCGCCACCAGGTCCACCTCCACGCTACCGAAGCGAAACAGGGTCTGCGCCGGCTCGCCCACCTTGGCGGCCGACTGGCTGCGGCGCAGCGCCACGCGCACGCGCGCCAGCAGTTCGCCCACGCCAAAGGGCTTGGTGAGGTAGTCGTCGGCGCCGGCGTCCAGCGCGGCGATCTTGTCGGCCTCGCCGGCCCGGGCCGAGAGCACGATCACCGGCACGCCCGACCAGGTACGCAGATCCTTCAGGTAGTTGAGGCCGTCGTCATCGGGCAGGCCGAGGTCGAGGATGACCAGATCGGGGCGGCGCGTGCCGGCATCCACCAGTCCCTGGCGCACCGTCTCGGCCTCGTGCACCTGCCAGCCCTCACCCTCCAGTCCCAGGCGCACAAAGCGCCGGATGCTGGGCTCGTCCTCGACGACCAGGGCCACCGGCTGGGGATCAAGACTCATGCTGCGCTTCCTCTGGCTCGGGCAAGAGCGCGGGCGGCTCACCCAGTGGCAGGCTGATCACGAAGGCGGCACCGCCTTCGACACCACGCTCGGCCCAGATGCGCCCGCCATGGGCCTCGACGATGGCGCGGCAGATCGCCAGGCCCAGGCCCACGCCGGGCGTGCTGGACTCGCGCTCGCCACGCGTGAATTTGGCAAACAACTGCTCCTCGCGGCCGGCAGGCAGGCCCGGGCCGTTGTCGGCCACTGTGAGCAGCAGGCGTTGCTCCGCATCGAGGCGGGCGCTCAACACGATCTGGCTGCCCGCCGGCGTGTACTTGGCGGCGTTCTCCAGCAGATTGCAGAGCACGCGCTCCATCAGCACGGCATCCAGATTCAAGAGCGGCAGGCCGGCGGGGATGTCGACCCGCAGCCGGTGCGCGCTCAGCGTCGCCTGCATGGCCTGCAGGGCGACGCCCACCACCTCGTCGACGGGCTGCCATTGCAGGTTCAGGCGCACCGCGCCACTCTGCAGCCTTGCCATGTCCAGCAGGTTGTTGACCATGGCGCTGACGCGCTGGCTTTGCTGGCGCAGTGCCTCGCTCAACTCATGCGCGGCGGCGGGCAGATCGCCCATGCCGGCCAGCGTCTGCGCCAGGCCATAGACCACCGCCAGCGGGGTGCGCAAATCATGCGAGAGCGCCGACAGCAGCGAGTTGCGCAGGCGCTCGCCCTCGATATGCACCAGCGCCTCCTGGGCCACCTCCACATAGTGCACCCGCTCCAAGGCCTGGCCGATGATGCGTGCATAGGTCTCGAGCTGGGCGCGCAGCTCGGGCAGCATCACGCTGCGGCTGCTCAGCGGCCTGAGCGCCAGCACGCCGCGCGTGCGCATGGGTGCGGCCAGCGGCAGGTAGAACCAGGCGCTGCCCGGCAGCGTGTCGGTGCTGAGACCCGCTGCCTGGCCGTGGTCCAGGGCCCAGCGTGCCGTGCCTAGATCGGGTTGCTCGGGCGTGGGCAGCACGCTCTGGCACGGCGAGGGCTGCAGCTGGTCCTGCAGATCCAGGGTGTAGAGCAGGGCCTCGCCCCTGACCTCGGTGGCCAGCGTCGCCTCGGCCACTTGCAACACCGCCTCGGTCTGCAAAGCACCGGCCAGATCGCTGGTGAGCTCGAACAGCGCGCGCGAGCGCGCCTCACGGTCCGCCGCCACCTGGGCCTGGTAGCGCAGCCCGGCGGTGAGCTGGCCGGTCACCAGGCCCACCGCCAGCATGACGGCGAAGGTCAGCAGGTACTGCACATCCGAGACCGCAAAGCTCAGCTTGGGCTCGACGAAGAAGAAGTCGAACAGGCCCACGCTCAGAAAGCTGGCCAGCACCGCCGGCCCGCGGCCCAGGCGCAGCGCCACGCCCACCACCGCCAGCAGGAAAAGCATGACGATGTTCGATTGGTCAAAGGCCTGTTGCAGCGGCCAGCTGATCAGGGCGGTGACGGCGCAGGCCGCGGCCGCCAGGCCGTAGCGGCCGACCAGGGCCTGCCATTGCTGCTCGCGCTGCTGAGCGTCCTGCTCGGCGGTCCCTCCGCGGCGCTGCACCTGTGCCGGCGTCGCGGCCACCGAGATCACATCGAGTTCGGGCGCGCCCTCGGCCAGGCGCTGTTGCAGCTCGCGCGCGCCCAGCCAGCGCCGCCAGGCCGGCAGTGCCTCGCTGCGGCCCAGCATCAGCTTGGACAAATTGTGCTCGCGCGCATGCTGGATCAGCGCCGGGGCCAGGTCTTGCGCCGACAGCACCGCGGTGTTGGCGCCCAGCTCATGCGCCAGGCGCATCACGCGCAGGATGCGCTCGCGCTGCGCATCCGGCAGGCGCTGCAAGTCCGGTGTTTCCACATAGACCGCATGCCAGGAGACATTGAGTTGCTGGGCCAGCTGCGCGGCGCTGCGCACCACGCTCTCGGCCGCGGGCGTGGGGCCGATGGCGCAGAGAATGGCGGCCTCGGTCTTCCAGACCTGGGCGATGCGCTGGTTGCTGCGCCAGGCCTGCACATCGTCTTCCACGCGGTCGGCGGTGCGGCGCAAGGCGAGCTCGCGCAAGGCCATCAGATTGCCCTTGCGGAAGAAGTTCTGCGCCGCGCGCTGGGCCTGGGGGCCCATATAGACTTTTCCAGCGGACAGCCGCGCCAGCAGCTCGTCCGCCGGCGTATCGACCATCACCACCTCGTCGGCACGGTCGAAGAAGGTGTCGGGCAATGTCTCCTGCACGCGCACGCCGGTGATGCCGCCCACCACGTCGTTGAGGCTCTCCAGGTGCTGGACGTTCAGCGTCGAGTAGACGTTGATGCCGTTGGCCAGCAGCTCCTCCACGTCCTGCCAGCGCTTGGGGTGGCGCGAGCCCGGCGCATTCGAATGCGCCAGCTCGTCCACCAGGATCAGCGCCGGCTTGCGCGACAGCGCCGCGTCGAGGTCGAGCTCGGGCAGGCTCTTGCCGCGGTAGGCAATCTCCTTCAGCGGCAGTTGCGGCAGGCCCTCGGACATCGCCGCGGTCTCGCTGCGCCCATGCGTGACCACCACGCCGGCCAGCACGTCCACGCCGTCGGCCTGCAGTTGGCGCGCCGCCTGCAGCATCGCGTAGGTCTTGCCCACACCCGCAGAGGAGCCGAAGTAGATGCGCAGCTTGCCGCGCGCGGCGCTGGCCTCCTGCTCGCGCATGCGCAAGAGCAGTTCGTCGGGATCGGGGCGTTCGCCGTCCATCAGAGCCAGCCAGCCTTCTTGAAGCGCCACCACAGCAGGCCGCAGACGCTGGTGATCAGGCCCAGCGCCGCCGGGTAGCCCCAGCTCAGCTTGAGCTCGGGCATATGCTCGAAGTTCATGCCCCAGATGCCCGCGAAGGCCGTGGCGGCGGCAAAGATGCCGGCCCAGGCCGCCAGGCGCTTGGTGACGTTGCTGTCGTCGATCGCCACCATCGAGAGATTGGCCTGGATGGCGGTGCCCAGGGTGTCGCGCACCGATTCGATCGCGCTCTCGATGCGCGCCAGATGGTCGGCCACATCGCGGAAGTAATCGCCGGTGCGGGCGCAGATCGGCGGCGTGCGGCCGCCATGCAGCTTGGAGAGCATTTCCAACATCGGCGCGACCGCGCGGCGCAAGAGCATCAGGCGGCGCTTGAGCTCGTAGAGGCGCTTGATGTTGTCGAGCTGGGCGCCGCGCACGAAGATGCTCTGCTCGATCTCGTCGAGCTCGGACTCCAGCAGATCGACGATGGGGAAATAGCGGTCCACCACCGCGTCCATCAGCGCATACAGCACGAAGCTGGGGCCATGGGCGAGCAGCTCGGGCTCGCGCTCGCAACGCTCGCGCACACCCAGGAAATGCAGCTTGCTGCCGCGGCGCACCGAGAGCACATAGTTGGCGCCCACGAACACCGCGATCTCGCCCAGGCTCAGATCGCCGCCCACCCAGTCCACCAGGTGCATGACGGCGAACAGGTCCTGGCCGTATTCCTCCACCTTGGGGCGCTGGTGGCCATGGGTGGCATCCTCCACCGCCAGTTCATGCAGATTGAAGAGCCGGCGATAGGGCTCCAGCTCGGCCGCATCGGCGTCGCGCAGCGCCACCCAGACAAAGCAGTCGGACCGCTCCAGATAGGGCGCCAGGTCCTCCGGACGCTCGGGGGCCAGGTCGGCGAGCTTGCTGCCGTGTTGATAAGCCGCGCAGTTGATCAGCATCGCCGCATTGTCTCCCGGTCGCCCCACTCACAGACCATTTAGAAGGTCTTGCCGACGCTCAGCACCAGACCGGCCGTGCCGAGACGCTTGGCATCTTGGCCAGCCGCATTGCCGGCCTGGTAGAAGTCGCGCTTGGCATTGCTGCCCACCAGGGCGGCGGTCCAGTTCAGGCCGACGATCTCCTTGGCCAGGGATAGCTTGTAATCGGTGTAGCTCAGTTCGCCGTAGTGCTGCACCTTCAGATGGCCCAGATGGGTGCCCAGGGTCAGACCGTTGCCCAGATCGAAGTTGTAGTTCAGGTCCAGGTAGGCGCTGCCCTTGGAGCCGCCTCTACGTTCACCATTTACTGCCAGGCTACTGAAGTAGGCATAGCCGGCGGTGTCGCTGTTCAGGCCGAAGTAGTCGGTCGCTGCGATCGAGAGCTTGGCGCTGAAGGCACCGGCGCTCAAGGCCGCGTACAGGTCCACATTGGTGTACTTCTTGTCGGTGGCCACGCCGGGAGCGCTGTTGAGCTTGGCGCCGGGGTAGACATAGGCCAGCGCACCCAGGTCGAGGGTCAGGTCTTGACTCAGGCCAAACTTCACACCGCTGTACAGGTCCAATTCCAGGCCGGCGCCGTTGTTGTAGCTGTTGCCCGAGACATTCGAGGCCCAGGTGCCGGCGTAGAAGCCGCTGCTATGCGCATAGTCGAAGCCACCCTGCACGGCCGGCAGCTTCCAGGTCTGGCTGATGCCGCGGAAGCGGTAGTCGCTGTTGAGGCTGATGTTGCCGGTGAGGCTGTGCTCGGGCGCAGGTGCGGCGGGTGCGCCGTCGGCATAGGCCAGGCCGGTGCAGGAAAGAGTGGCCAGGGCCAGGATGATCAGACTGTTCTTCATAGGTGACTCACAACAAGAAAAGAGAAAAGACGATGAAGCCCCCTCCCCCGTTCTTCGCTCTCGCTGTTCTCCGGGGGCTTCATCGGGACCGAGGGGTCCAAAAAGTGGGGATGGCTCAGGGATTCACGGCATCCAGCGCCAGATTGAGCTTGAGCACATTGACGCGCGGCTCGCCCAGCACCTGCAGATCGCGCTGCTCGGTGTTCTCAGCGATCAGACGCTGCACCTCCTTGAGCGGCAGTTGGCGCTCGCGCGCCACGCGGGAGGCCTGGTAGCGCGCCGCCGCCATGGTGATGTGCGGGTCCAGGCCGCTGCCGGAGGCCGTCACCAGATCCGCGGGCACGGGCAGCTGGTTGTCGGGATCAGCGGCCTTCAGGGCCTGGATGCGCGCCTTCACCGCGTCGGCCAGGGCCGGATTCAGCGGGCCCTGGTTGGAACCCGATGAACCGCCGGCGTTGTTGGCCATCGGCGCGGTGGCCGAGGGGCGGCCCCAGAAGTACTTGGGCGAGCTGAAGTTCTGACCGATCAACGCAGAGCCGACTGCCTTGCCATCCTTCTCGATCAGCGAACCGGCGGCCTGCTTGGGAAAGAGACCCTGGCCCACGCCCGTGACCAGCAGGGGATAGAGCACGCCGGTGACCAGGCTCAGCAGGGCAAAGCTGACGATGGCGGGACGAAGATGCTTGGTGAATGACATGATGGGTGTTCCTCAAATCAGGTGCAGGCCGACCAGCAGCAGGTCGATCGCCTTGATGCCGATGAAGGGCACGATCAGGCCGCCCAGGCCGTAGATGGCCAGGTTGCGGCGCAAGAGCGCGGCCGCACCAATGGCACGGTAGGCCACGCCCTTCAGGGCCAGCGGGATCAGCGCGATGATGATGAGCGCGTTGAAGATCACCGCAGAAAGGATGGCCGACGAGGGGCTGTGCAGGGCCATCACATTGAGCGCGCCCAGCTGCGGGTAGACCCCCACAAACATGGCCGGGATGATGGCGAAGTACTTGGCCACATCGTTGGCGATCGAGAAGGTGGTGAGCGAGCCACGCGTCATCAGCAGCTGCTTGCCGGTCTCGACGATCTCCAGCAGCTTGGTCGGGTTGGAATCCAGGTCCACCATATTGCCGGCCTCCTTGGCGGCCTGGGTGCCGGTGTTCATGGCCACCGCCACATCGGCCTGGGCCAGTGCCGGGGCGTCGTTGGTACCGTCGCCGGTCATCGCTACCAGCCGGCCTTCGCCCTGGTAGTCGCGGATCAGCTTGAGCTTGGCCTCGGGCGTGGCCTCGGCCAGGAAGTCGTCCACACCGGCCTCGGCGGCGATGGCGGCGGCGGTGAGCTTGTTGTCGCCGGTGATCATCACCGTCTTGATGCCCATGCGGCGCAGCTCGGCAAAACGCTCCTTGATGCCACCCTTGACGATGTCCTTGAGTTCGACGGCGCCGAGCACGCGGTTGCCCTCGGCCACCACCAGCGGCGTGCTGCCGCGGCGTGCGATCTCGTCCACGGCCAGGTTGACCTCGGACGGGAACTTCCCCCCCAGCTGCTCCACATGCTTGCGGATCGCGTCGGCCGCGCCCTTGCGGATGATGCGAATGGGGGCCTCGGGGTCGCCGAAGTTGACGCCGCTCATGCGCGTCTGGGCGGTGAAGGCCACGAAGTGCGCCTGCATCGCACCAACTTCGCGTTCGCGCAGGCCGAAACGGGTCTTGGCCAGCACCACGATGCTGCGACCCTCGGGGGTCTCGTCCGACAGAGAGGCCAACTGGGCCGCGTCGGCCAGTTGGGATTCGCTCACACCTGCGGCTGGCACAAAGGCGCTGGCCTGGCGGTTTCCCAGCGTGATGGTGCCGGTCTTGTCCAGCATCAGCACATCCACGTCGCCGGCGGCCTCGACGGCGCGACCCGAGGTGGCGATCACATTCGCCTGCATCATGCGGCTCATGCCGGCCACGCCGATGGCCGAGAGCAGGCCGCCGATGGTGGTGGGGATCAGGCAGACCAGCAGCGAGACCAGGGCGGTGATGGACACGACCGTACCAGCGCCTGCGGCTTCGACACTGAAGATCGAATACGGCAGCAGCGTGGCGGTGACGACCAGGAACACCAGGGTCAGGGCCACCAGAAGAATCGTCAGCGCGATCTCGTTGGGGGTCTTCTGGCGCTTGGCGCCTTCCACCATCGCGATCATGCGGTCCAGGAAGGACTCGCCCGGGTTCACGCCGATGCGCACCACCAGCCAGTCCGACAGCACGCGGGTGCCGCCGGTGACGGAGGAGAAGTCGCCGCCCGATTCGCGGATCACCGGCGCCGATTCTCCGGTGATGGCGCTCTCGTCCACCGAGGCCACGCCCTCGATCACCTCGCCGTCCAGCGGAATCATGTCGCCGGTCTCGACCAGCACCACATCGCCCTTGCGAAGTTCATCCGACTGCATGGGGTGCCATTGCGCGCCATGCTTGGGCTCGTGCAGCTTCTTGGCCCAGGTACGCGTCTTGAGGCCGCGCAGCGAGGCCGCCTGGGCCTTGGAGCGACCTTCGGCCAGGGCCTCGGCGAAGTTGGCGAACAGCACGGTGAACCACAGCCACAGCGCGATCGCGAGCATGAAGGCCGAGCCCTCGGTGCCGGCGATGGCCGGGTTGCTGAAGCTCATCAGCCACAGCGCGGTGGTCAGCAGCGAGCCGATATAGACCACGAACATGACCGGATTGCGCCATTGCGCGCGCGGATCCAGCTTGACGAAGGACTGCAGCAGCGCCGGCTTCACCAGCTTGGGATCCAGCAGCGAAAAGGAGCCGCCTTGAGTTGTGGAAGTAGTTGTTGTCATTGCATTTCCCTTCTCACAGCTTCCAGAGCATCAGGTGCTCGACGATGGGGCCGAGGGCCAGGGACGGGATGAAGTTGAGCAAGCCCACCAGCAGCACGGTGCCGATCAGCAGGCCCACGAACAGCGGGCCATGGGTGACGAGGGTGCCGCTGCCCACCGGGATGCGCTTCTTGGCACCCAGGCTGCCGGCAATCGCCAGCACCGGCACGATCACGCCGAAGCGTCCCAGCCACATCACGATGCCCAGCAGCGTGTTGTAGAAGGGCGTGTTGGCCGAGAGACCCGCGAAGGCCGAGCCGTTGTTGTTGCCGGCCGAGGTCAGGGCATAGAGGATTTCGGAGAAGCCATGCGCACCCGGGTTGGCGATGCCCGCCTTGCCGGCATCCGCCAGCACCGCAACAGCCGTGCCGAGCAGCACCACCAGGGGCGTGACGAGGATGGCGATGGACACCATCTTCATGTCATGGCTCTCGATCTTCTTGCCCAGGTACTCGGGCGTGCGGCCAATCATCAGGCCGGCGATGAAGACCGCCAGGATGGCGAACACCAGCATGCCGTAGAGGCCGGTGCCAGTGCCGCCGAACACCACCTCGCCCAGCTGCATCATCACGATGGGCACCATGCCGCCCAGCGGCGTCATCGAGTCGTGCATGCTGTTCACCGCGCCGCAGGAAGCGGCGGTGGTGATGACGGCAAACAGCGAGCTGGCATTGATGCCGAAGCGGGTTTCCTTGCCCTCCATATTGCCGCCGGGCTGCAGCTCGCTGGCCACCTGCTCCACGCCCTGGCTGGCCAGGATGGGGTTGCCCGCCTGCTCGGCCGAGGTGGCAGCGATCACGCCGGCGATGAACAGAATGCTCATGGCGGTGAAGATCGCCACGCCCTGGCGCGAATCGCCCACCATCTGGCCGAACGTGAAGCACAGCGCCGCCGGGATCAGGAAGATCGACAGCATCTGCACCAGGTTCGACAACGGGGTCGGGTTCTCATACGGGTGTGACGAGTTGGCGTTGAAGAAGCCACCACCGTTTGTGCCCAGCATCTTGATGGCTTCCTGCGAAGCCACCGGGCCCATGGCCAGCTGCTGGGTCGGCGTGGAGGCATCCTCCATCACCGGCTGACCCTTGTCGTCCTTGAGCGGCTGGCCATCGGCGCCCAGCTTGGGCGTCTGGTAGGCATTGGCTTCCAGCGTGGCGACGTCCTTGTAGGCATCGAAATTCTGGATCACGCCTTGGTCGACCAGGAACAGCGAGTAGACGACACAGATCGGCAGCAGCACCCACAGAGTGACGCGCGTGATGTCGGCCCAGAAATTGCCGATGGTCTTTTCCAGCTTGCCGGCAAAGCCGCGGATCAGCGCGAACACCACCACGATGCCGGTGGCGGCCGAGAGGAAGTTCTGCACTGTCAGCGCCAGCATCTGGGTCAGATAGCTCATCGCGGACTCGCCGCCATAGCCCTGCCAGTTGGTGTTGGTGACAAAACTGATGGCGGTGTTGAAGGCCGAGTCCGGCGTGATGGCCGCCATGCTTTGCGGATTCAGCGGCAGCACGTCCTGGAAGCGCTGCAAGGCATAGACCGCCAGCACCCCGATGAAGTTGAAGATCAGCAGCGCGAACGCGTACTGCTTCCAGTGCATGCCTTCCTCGGGCTTGACACCGGCGAGCTTGTAGAAGCCAGCCTCGATGGCGCGCATCCAGCGCGGCAGGCGCCCCTGCGCCACCGCGGTAAGCCAGCGCGACAGCGGCCAGGCGGCCGCGATCAGCAGCAGCATGTAAAGGGCCAGATTGGCCCAGGCTAGAGAGCTCATGTCAGAACTCCTCGGCGCGCAGCAGGGCCACGACCAGGTAGACGAAAAGCCCGGCAGCCGCCAGGCCGCTCAGCCAATACAAGGCAGTCATTGCTTGCCCTCCAGTTGGTGGCTGGCCGCGGCCAGGCCGATTGCCAGTGCGAACACCAGGGCCGAAAGACCCAGAAACAGCCAATCCATGATTGATTCACTCCAACGAATGTCGAGATGGGAGAAGCTTAAAAAGCAGCGCCTCAACACGCTGTAGAGCCTGGACGCGGTCGCATAAAGATTCCATAAAGACGGGGTCGCGAGCGCCGGCTGCTTGACGAAAACTTGATCCGGAGCAACTCAGTCTTGGCACCGCCTTGACGGGCCGAAACCTAGATTGGAGTCCTCGCAACCAATGGCGCCGCACCGTCCGCGCCCCGCGTATGAGACCCATTGCCATCGTTCAGCATGAGCAGGCCCAGGGCCCCGGCTTCCTGCAGCAATGCCTGCATGAGCAGGGCTACGCCACCGAGCTCTTCGATCTCGCCGAGGGTCAGGACTTGCCCCTGCAGGCGCGCGACTACGCCGGCATTGCCTTGCTGGGCAGCAACCGCAGCGTCTATGAGCCCCTGCCCTGGATCGCCGACGAGCTGGCGCTGGTGCGCCGCGCCCTGGCCGCCGAGATCCCGGTCCTGGGCCATTGCTTTGGCGCCCATTTGCTGGCCAGCTCGATGGGCGCGCGCGTGACGCGGCATGCCTGCCCTAACATCGGCTGGAGCAAGCTCTGGGTGACGCCGGCGGCACGCGCCATGTTCGAGGGCAGCGAGCAGGTCGAGGTGTTCAACTGGCACTACGACAGCTTCGAGATCCCGCGCGGCGCCACGCGCACCATGTTCGGCGCGCATTGCCTCAACAAGGGCTTCCGCCATGGCCCGCACCTGGGCTTCCAGGGCCATCTGGAGGTCACCGAGGAGAGCGTACGCGCCTGGTGCGCGGAGTCGCATGAGGAACTGGCCCAGGTCGCCAGCGCGGGCTGCCCGGCGGTGCAGAGCGAGGCCCAGATCCTGCAGGACCTGCCGGCACGCATCGCCAAGCTGCACGAGGCGGCACGCGCTGTCTACTGGACGTGGGCGCAGGAGATCGAGCGCCCGCACCGCCTGCACTGCCATGGCGGTCGCTGAACTGCTGCGGCCTGCGGCCGCCCTTCCGCCCAGCGACGCCCAGCTGCTGGACTGCTTCGAGCAGGCGATGCGTGCCGCCGACACCGCCGCGCAGCTGGCCGGCAAGCGCCTGCGGCGCCAGCAATGCCTGAACCCGCAGCCTACCCATGCCCCGCATGGCTATGCCGACCTGCTGATTCTGGGCAGCGGCGTCGAGTTACCCGCCTTGCAGCGCCTGGGCCTGATCGCGCCGGCCGGCATGGGCTTGTGGCGGGTGCTGGGCCTCAGCCGGCATGGCGGCGCCAGCCAGCCGCTGGCGGTGGCGATGGCCTCGGCCCAGGCCGCCGCCCAGGTACTGAGCAGCCGCCTGCCGCGCCTGTGCATCAGCACGCGCAGCTTTGCCCTGCCATGATGGAGAGAGAGACAATCCGGGCATGAACACCCCCGCCCGCTCCCAAGCCCTTGCCCTGCTGCCCGACAAGGGCCTGCCCGATCTGCTGTTCCTGCTGCTGCACGGTGCCGGCGCGGATGCCTCGCAGATGCGGCCGCTGGCCCAGGCCCTGCGTGCCCAGTACCCGCAGGCCGCGGTGGTGTCGATCAATGCGCCCGAGCCCTATGACCAGATTCCCGGTGGTGGGGCGGGTCACCAGTGGTATTCGCTCAAGGATGCCAACGACGACAACCATGGCCAGCGCGTGGCGGCCGCCCTGCCCGGCTTCATCGCCACCGTGCGGGCTTGGGGCCAACAGTTCGACCTGCCCTGGGAACGCGTGGCGCTGGCCGGCTTCTCGCAAGGGGCGGTGATGGCGCTGGAAGCGGTGCAGGCCGAGGTGGCGCTGGCCGGCCGCGTGCTGGCCTTCAGCGGCGCCTACGCCAATATGCCCGGGCACGCGCCGCTGAACGTGAGCCTGCACCTGATGCATGGCCTGCAGGACGGCACCCTGCCCTACCAGGACCAGGTGGACGCCGCCAAGCGCCTGGTGCGCCTGGGCGCCGATATCACCGCCGACATCCTGCCCGACATCGGCCACGAGTTGCATCCCGAGCTGATCGAGAAGGCGCTGGGCCAGCTGCGTACCTTCGTGCCGGCGCGCGTCTGGCGCGAGGCCATGCAGGCGGCGCAGGCGCAAGGCCTGGCACCCAAAAAGGACTGATCAGCCCGCCGCGGGCGGGCGAGCGATCTCAGTCCAGCACCACCTCGGTCCGGACCGTTCCGGCGCGCTCGGCGCTGGCCGTCAGCGCCAGGCGCGTGCCCTTGGGCGCGCGCACCACCCACTCGCCCACGGCGCGATCCGCGGTGACCTCGCGGCTGGGCAGGAAGGCATGCTGCGACTGCTTGGGCGCATGACCCTCCAGTTGCGGGCCCTCCATGCGCTCCTTGCCGCTCACCAGGCTGATCGCGGGGTTCAGGAGCGGATCGGGCAGGTGGATGTGGAACATCACGCCGCGCACCGTCTTGCGCTCCAGCGCGCGCTTGGTCACGTAGGCGGGCAGGTAGCCGCTGTTGGAGACCGCCAGGCGCACGCGCCAGGTGTCGGGGCCGAGCGCGCGCACCTCGGTGCGCAGCAGCTCCAGCTTGGGCAGCGAGAGCGCGATCTGGTTCATCCAGGCCGGGAAGCGCGCCGCCTCGCGCTCGCGCAGATGCGGCGGCGGGTTGCGCCAGAAGTTCATCTTGTCCCAGCCGCCGATCTCCACCGCGCCGAGCTGCGGATGCTGGAAGGGCTGCCAGTCCACATGGGCCTGGCCGCCGCATTGCTCGTCGCTCCACTTGAGCAGCTTGAGATCGTCCTCCACCGGATGCTCGCGGTACCAGTCGATCCACTTGTAGCCCTCGATGCCGGCGGCCTTGTTGGGCGACCAGATCTCCACCACCCAGAACAGCGCGCCCAGGTGCTCGTAGACCCAGTCCTGCGTGCCGCTGATGATGTCCTTGGGGTGGTACTTGAAGTCGTGCCAGATGCTGATGGCCGGGTAGCCGGTGTGCTTCTCGCCCAGGGCCGAGAACTGCTTGTAGCTCCACAGGTCCTCGGGAATCATGTCGTCGTCGCTCTGCGAGCCCATCGGCCGCAGGATCACGCCGCTGTGGGTGTGATAGCTGATGGCCGCGCCGATATTCGGGTGGGCGACGATGAAGTCCACCATGGCCCGCACCTCGGGCTCGCTGGTCGGGTAGGGTCCGGCGCCGAGCTGCTTGTATTCCTGCCGCCACTCGCTGGGGAAGTTGCGGTTCAGGTCCAGGCCCTCGCGATCGGGGTTGATCGTCACGGTGAGGCCGTCGTGGTGCTTGATGAAGCCCTCGGGGATCAGGCGGTAGTACTCGCCGCCGAACTCGCCGGGCTCGCGCGCCACCATCAGGCGCGGGTCGCCGGCATGCTTCTTGTAGCCGCCATGGGGGTCGGGCACGCGCATCGTGAGGATGCGGCCATCGCCGTCCACGTCCTCGATATTGAGGCCGTCCACCGGCTCCTCGTCATAGGGGTAGCGGCGCGTGGACGAGCGGATGTGGCGCGGCCGGTCCGCCAGCGCCAGCTCCGCGCCATCGGGGTTCAGGCGCGGCACCATATAGATCACGCGCGTGTCCAGCAGCTGCGTCACCTGCGGCTCCAGGCCGTACTTGTTGAGCAGGTCGTTGAGGTAGAACAGGCAGGCGGTGCTGGCGCTGAGCTCGGCGGCGTGGATATTGCCGTCCAGCCAGAAGGCCGGCTTGTCGACGTCGGCGCCGGTGGCGGTGTTGGTGAGCACCAGCACCCAGATGTCGCGCCCCTCGTGGCTCTTGCCGATGGAGCGCACCGAGACCAGATTGGGCCGCGCCTCCGCATAGGCGAACAGCAGCTCGGTCAGGGCATCGTAGCGGTAGAACTCGTCGAAGCGCGGAGATGGAAGAGCAGCAGCCATGTCGGAACCATTGGATGTCGGGATGGCGCCGATTGTGAGCCCGGAAGGCAGCTAGCGCACCCCGGGCTGGCCCTTGTCGTGCGCAGCGCGGCAAACACTCACTGACCCTTGAAGAGCGACTGGAACTGGCGCGACACCGGCAGCCGCTCCTCGCGCCCCTTGAGCGTGAGCTGCATGCTGTTCTCGTCCACCCGCAGCGCGCTGGCGATGTGGCGGCTGTTCACCAGCACCGAGCGGTGCACCTGCCAGAACTGCGCGCCATCCAGGGTGGCCAGCAATTCCTTCAGCGGCGTGCGTATCAGCGCCTCGCCGCCCTCGAACACCACGCGGGTGTAGCGGCTGTCGCTCTCGAAATAGATCACCTCCTCGGGCGCGATCAGCTTGATCTCGCGCCCCAGGCTGGCCTGGATGGGGCGGGCCGGCGGGCGCTGCACCGCGGGCAGCAGCTGCTGCAGCAGGGCCTGCATGGCCTGTGCGCTCGGTTGCGCCGCGGCCTGCCGATTGCGCAGGCGCGCCACCGTCTGCGCCAGGCGGGCGTCGTCCACCGGCTTGAGCACATAGTCGATCGCGCCGGCCTCGAAGGCGGTGAGCGCGTGGTCGCCATAGGCGGTGACGAACACCAGCTGCGGCGGCTCGCTCAAGCGCGCCAGGCGCTGCGCCACGTCCAGGCCGGTGAGGCCGGGCATGCGGATGTCGAGGAAGCAGATGTCGGGCTCCAGCGCCAGCGCATCGTCCCAGGCGTCGATACCGTTCTCGCTGCGCGCCACGATCTGCAGCTCGGGCCACAGGCGCGCCAGCGCGGCCGCCAGCTGTTCGCGCGGGCCTTCCTCGTCGTCGGCAATCAGGGCTCTCATGGACTCTGTTCTCCCTCGTCATGGATGGTGATGCGGGCCAGGCAGCCCGGCTCCTGCGCCTGCAGCTGCAGGCTGGCGCGCGCGCCATAGAGTTGCTGCAGGCGCTCGCGCGTGTTGGCCAGGCCCAGGCCGTCGGCGCTTGCCGTCTCGGCGCACAGGCCGGCACCGTCGTCCTGCACCTCCAGGCGCAGCGCCGCGCCCTCGCGGTAGGCGCGCACGTCGATGCGGCCGCCGCGCAGCGCCGGCTCGATGCCATGGCCGATGGCGTTTTCCACCAGGGTCAGCAGGGCGCCGGGCGGCAGGGTCAGGTCTTGCAGCTCCGGCGCTGCCTCGATCCGCCAGGCGAGGCGCGCACCCAGGCGCGCCTGCATCACTTCCAGGTAGCTGGCGACGATCTGCAGCTCCTGGCCGAGCGGCAGGCTTTCATGCTCGAACATCGGCAGGGTGGCACGCAGATAGCGGGTGAAGGAGCGCAGCATGCCGGCGGCACGGCTGTCCTGGGTGTCGACCCAATGCTGCAGCGAGGCCAGGGTGTTGAAGAGGAAATGCGGCTGGATCTGCGCGGTGGCGAGGCGCCGTGCCAGGCGCTGGCTGGCCTCCTGGTCGGCCAGCTCGCGCAGGCGCGCCTCGATCTGCTGCACCCGGTAGAGCGTGAGGAACCACCAGGCGCTGAGCACCAGGGTGATGCCGGCCACCAGGACGGGCGCGGCGAACCTGAGCATCTCCTTGCCATGCACCTTGGCCAGCCCAAAGATCAGCACAAGGCTCACCAGCACCGCCCCCCAGGAAGCCAGGTTCAGGTTCTTGCGGGTGGGCTGGCGCCAGAGCCAGCGCGCCGTCAGCAGGCTGGCCACGCTCATGCACAGGGAGGCCAGCAGCACCCACAGGCCCAGGCCCCTGGGCAGTTCGTTGTAGAACACCGCGGCCAGGATCAGCGCATTGCTGTAGACGTAGTGGTCGATGCCCCTGGGCCAGGGCTGCGCACCGGCCTGGCGCAGCTCCAACGCCGAGAAGCGGCGCCGCGGCCCGGGGCAGATCCATTGGGTCCAGTCGAGGGTGTAGGGGCGGTGCGTCATGGCGCGAGTCTAGGTTCCGCCGCAAGGCCCCAAGCCCCTGCTGCGGCGAATGGCGCCAACAGGCGATGAATGGCCGGCAGCTTCAGGCGAACAGCTCGCCGCCCACAAACACCTTGAGCTCGCCAGGAGCCATCGCCACCCAGGGCTCGCCGCGCGTGAGCGGCTCGGTGGCGATCACCGCGACGCGGTCTTCGGCCGTGGTGTGCTCGGAGAAGTCCACGCTCAGGTCCTCATCCTGCAGGTGCACGCGGCCGAACGGGTGGCGGCGCAGCAGATAGTGCAGATGCGTGCTGCCATGCGCCCACAGCGCCTGGCCGTTGGAGAGCAGCATATTGAAGGTGCCATAGCGGTTCAGCTGCGGCATCAGCTCGCGCAGGGTGTGGCTCAGCTCGGTGACGCTGGGCACATCGCAATGCGCCTTGGCGAGCTCCTGCATCAACCAGCAGAAGGCGCGCTCGCTGTCGGTCTGGCCCACCGGCCGGAACGCGCCATGCAGACGTGGCGCAAAGTCTTTCAGATTGCCGTTGTGCGCAAACACCCAGTAGCGCCCCCACAGCTCGCGCACAAAGGGGTGGGTGTTCTCCAGCGCCACCTGGCCCTGCGTGGCCTTGCGGATATGGGCGATCACGTTGTCGCTCTTGATCGGATAGTCCTGCACCAGCTTGGCCAGGGGCGAGACGCGCGCGCTGTGGTGATCGACGAAATGGCGCAGGCCGCGGCCCTCGAAGAAGGCGATGCCGAAGCCGTCCTTGTGCTCGTCGGCACGCTGCGCCAGGCCGGTGAAGCTGAACATCACATCGGTGGGCAGCTTGGCGTTCATACCGAGCAATTGGCACATGGTCTGTCTATTCCAGGAAGAGGCGCGAGAAGCCCTTCAGGCTGATCAGGTTGCCCGGGTTGCTGGTCTCGCGCAACACCCCGCTCATGCGCTGCAGCAGGCGCGGGCTGCGCTGGGCGCGCCAGATCAGCAGATCGGCCAGCCAAGGCATGGCGTTCACCTTGTTGGCACGCTGGTAGAGATCGAACTTGGGCTTGAGCGCACGCAGGCTCTGCTCATAGGCGGCGCGCACCGCGGCATCGTCGCTGTGCTGGCGGCGCCCCTGCAGCAGCGCCTCGGCCGCCAGCATGCCGGTCTCCATCGCCTTGCCGATGCCCTCGCCGGTGAAGCTGTAGGTGGAGCCGGCCGCCTCGCCGGTGACCAGCAGGCCCGGGCGCGACCAGCGCGCGCCGTCCAGCGTGCAGCGCAGCGGCGCACCCTTGAGTTCACCCACCAGCTCGCCCTCGCGCATCAGCGCCGCGGCGGGCTCGTAATGCTCGACAAAGGCGTCGAAGATGGCGCGCAGATTGAGTTCCTTCTTGGCTCCCTTGCCGCCCACGGCGCTGTGGCTGTCGGTCACGCCCACGCCGATGTTGAAAGTGGCATTGGGGGCCGGGAAGATCCAGCCATAGCCGGGCCGCACCGCCTTGCTCCACACCACCTCCATGGCCTTGATGCGGCCCACCATCGAGGGCGCGCGCACATAGCCGCGCAGCGCCACGCCGCTGGGCGTGTGGCGTTCGCACATGCCGGCGGCGCTCAGGGCCCTGGGCACGGCGCCGGTGGCCAGCAGCACCCAGTCGGCCTGCAGCTCATGCGTGAGGCCGTCCTTGCTGATGAGGGCGCCGCAGACGCGCCCCTGGCCATCTTCCAGCGGCTTCTCGAAGCGCGCCGGCGCGATGAAACGGGCACCGGCGTCCTGGGCCGCCTGACACAGCAAGTCGTCGAGCTCGCGGCGCGGCAGCACCGCCAGCTCGCCCGGCACATCGATGCGGGTGCCGCGCGGGCCGATGCAACCGACATGGGCCAGGCCTTGAGCCCGCGCCATCACCTGGCCCAGCAGGCCCAGGCGCTGCAGGGCCGCATGGGCATCGGGGATCAGGCCATCGCCGCAGATCTTGTCGCGCCCCTGGGGCTGCTGATCGAGCAGCACCACGTCCACGCCGGCACGCGCCAGCACACGCGCCGCGGCGCTGCCGGCCGGGCCCGCGCCCACCACCAGCACCTCGCATCGCTGCGGCATGGTCGCCGCAGCCAGGGGTTCAGACATGTTTGCTCCTCATTGATCGCGGCTATTTTAGGGACGCGGGACGTATTGACTGGCATCAAATCACTGCCATCGGCGCGGTGCGAGCATGATCAAAGCCAAGGAGAAGCGCCATGACCCAAGACCTGACACCCGGCCAGCATGCGCAGCTGGAGATGCTGCTGGTGCAGCGCCAGCAGGAGCTGGAGCGCAGCCTGCACGGTCAGCTGGGCGAGCAATCGCGCGCCGAGCATGCCCGTGAGCTGCTGCTGCAGGACGGCGATGATGAGCCCGCCCGCGATGCCGACCGCGAGGTGGACCTGGCGCGCAGCGACCGCCATCTGGACGAATTGCGCCAGGTCAACCAGGCCTTGCAGCGCCTGCGCGGCCAGGGCTATGGCCTGTGCAGCGATTGCGGTGAGCCCATCGCCTTCGATCGCCTGCAGCGCCAGCCCGAGGCGCTGCGCTGCCTGGACTGCCAGCGCCGCCTGGAGCGTGCGCAGGGGGACCCCAGCGCGCACCATCGCATCTGATCCAGGCGGGCGCCACACGCGCCGCGCCATGAAAAAAGGGGCCGCTTGCGCGGCCCCTTTGCACTGGGTGGCTAGAACTTAGAAGTTGTAGCTGCCAGTGACGTACACCATGCGCATCATCGGATCGGCATAGCGCGGATCGTAGCCAACCTGGTGGCCCGAGGAGTCACGCAGGGTGAACGGCGGCTTGGAGTTGAACAGGTTGTTCACGCCCAGACGCAGTTCCAGATCCTTGTTGTACTTGTAGCTGCCTTGCCAATCCACGGTGGCGTAACGCGGCACCACGACCGAGACCGTGGTGTTCTTGTTGGTGGCCACATCACGCACGGTGGCGGTGATGTCCTGGTAGCCCGAACGAGCCTTCAGGGTCAGGGTGTTGGTGAAGGCACCGGTTTCCAGCTTGGCGGTGGCGCGCACGATGTTGCGGAAGGTCACTGCCGCGTTCTCGCCGTACTTGCCCAGGCTGTCGGTGAAGTCGTTGTCCGTGCCAGGACGTGTGTACGACGACTCGATCATGTAGGTGCCGGTCAGGCCAACGGTCAGACGGCCAGCGCCCGTGTTGAAACGCGTCACCACGTCCCAGTCGATACCCGAGGTCTTGGCCTTGCCGATATTGATCGACAGGCTCTTGAACGCGTAGTAAGCCTGGGGCTCGGCCGGCGTCCTGAAGGTGGTGAACAACTCCTTGTACTTCTGCGGATCGGCAAAAGCCTGGTTGGCCGACACACCGCTGACGGCGTCGCTGATGTCGACGCGCCAGTAGTCGGCACCGATGCCGAAGTCGTTGCTGGGCTCGAAGCGGATACCGACCGTGCCTTGCTTGGAGCGCTCGGGCTTCAGGTTGGCGTTGCCACCGGCGAGCTGGCTGTACTGGGTCTTGTCAGCCGGCTTGCAGGCGTCGGTGCCGGGGAAGGGGCAGGGGTAGTTGGCTGCGGTCACGCCGTTAGCCACCAGCGGCGCCGAGATGTCCAGCATCGCCGGTGCCTTGAAGCCGGTGCCGTAGGAGCCGCGCAGCAGCACAGCGTTGGAGACCTGGTAACGCGCCGACACCTTGTAGGTCACCTTGCTGGCCTTGTCGCCCACCGTGGTGTTGTTGACGGCGTCGGTGATCTTGCCGATCGAGTCATAGCGCAGCGCGCCGGTCAGCTCCAGATCCTTCACCACGGGCACCAGCACTTCGGTGAACAGGCCCATGTTGTCGCGCTTCACGTCGTAAGGCGTGGGCGCGTTGAAGTTGTAGATCTCACCGTTCACGGCAGCGGCCGAAGGCGTCTGCTTGTACTGGTAGTTGCGGAAGTCGCCGCCCAGACCCATGCTGACGGCACCGGCCGGCAGCTTGAAGATCTCGCCCGAGGCGCGCACGTCGGCGGCCTTCATGGTGGTGGTGGCGGTGCGGATGGTGCCGTTGAAGATCGAGTTGGCGATCAGCGACTGGGCCGCGGCGGTCTGGTTGCCGGACGGCACGAAGGGGTCGATCGACACATTCTTGATGATGTCGGTGAACTCCTTGGTCTTGAAGTAGCCGCCAACGTACTTCTCGTCGATGGCGTTCTGCGACCAGGTCACGGCACCGTTCACCGTCCAGTTGCCCAGGTCCACATCGGCGCCCAGCACCAGGTGCTTGGAGTCGGTGACGGTCTGCGAGTCGCGCGTACCGAAGTCGGTGGCGCGGTAGGCGGCGCTGACCGTGTTGACGTGCGCAATCTGGTTGGCCGTCAGGTAGGGGGCGACGTACTTGGTGAACAGCGAGGACGAGACCGGGATGGCCACGGGCACGGGGTTCGGTGCGATACGTGCGATCAGGTCGATGCGCGAGTAGGCGGCGTCGGTGAACAGGTTCACCTTGTCGCTGACCTTCAGGTTGCCGGCCAGGAACAGCGAGTCGCGCTTGAACTCGGGCACGATGTCGATCGTGCTGACGAAGTCGAATGCGCACATCTCGGTCACCGAGGTGGCGCTGGCCGAGTTGTTCAGGCTGTAGTAGTTGTTAGGCGCGCACTTGTTGCCGTTCGCCTTGTAGTAAGGGTTGAACGAGTAGTTCGCCAGCTTGGAGCTGGCGGGCTCGCCAGCCAGGGTCTTGAACGTGACCTGCGCATTGGCCGGATCGGCCGAGGTGCTGGTGCGGTCGTAGATGTAGTTCTTGCCGTTCCACTCGAAGGGCACCCAGGCCGACTTGGCGAAATCGCGGTCGCCGGACTTCATCTGCTTCTGCTCGTCGTGGCGATAGGTGGCCACGAGGTTGAAGCCCTGCTTGTCGATATCGCCCACGCCATAGGTGACGCTGGCATTGGCCGAGGCGCCGCCGCCTTCCAGCGGGGCATTGGCCTGCACCGTGACGTTGCCGCCTTGGCTGTTGCGCTTCAGCACGAAGTTCACCACGCCGGCGATGGCGTCCGAGCCGTACAGGGCCGAGGCGCCGTCGGTCAGCACTTCCACGCGCTCGATGGCGCTCATCGGGATGGCGTTCAGGTTGATGGTGGAGCCCGAGCCGGTCGGTGCGATACGGCGGCCGTTCAGCAGCACCAGGGTGTAGGAACCGCCGATGTCATGGATGGAAGCGGTGGCGATACCACCCGAGTTGGTGCCGATGGCGATATCGGCAACCTGGAAGCCCTGCATCGAAGGCAGCTTCTGGATCACTTCGGCCACGCTGGTCGCACCCGAAGCGCGGATCTGCTCGGCACCAATGATCTGGACCGGCAGTGCGCCTTCGCTGGCGATGCGCTTGATGCTCGAACCCGTGATCTCGATACGCTCAAGCTGGTTTTGTGCCTGGGCCGACATGGTGCCCATGGCTGCGATGACGGCGGCGCCGATCACGCTGAATTTGTAAGTCCTCGACATGAAGTCCCTCTGAGGTGGTGGCCCAATAAAACCACTGCGCCCGACCTCTCCCTTGTGGGAAGACGCACTGGGCGCAGCAGCAAATACGTATACAAACTTTAACGTTTGGCTTTACGTTTGGGCATAGAGGGGGACCCTGTTGGGTCCGTGCAACGCATTTGACAAGTGCCGAACTACACGCTCCTGCGCGCTCAACGCGCCGCGGCCTTCACTTTCAGGCGCCAGGCATGCAGCAGCGGCTCGGTGTAGCCGCTGGGTTGCTGCTTGCCCTTGAAGACCAGGTCCAGTGCCGCCTGGAAGGCCGCGCCATCGGGGTGCGCGGCCAGGCTCTGGTAGGCCGGGTCGTCGGCGTTCTGGGCGTCGACCACCTGGGCCATGCGGGCAAAGGTCTCGCGCACCTGCGCCTCGCTCACCACCCCATGGTGCAGCCAGTTGGCGATGTGCTGGCTGGAGATGCGCAGCGTGGCGCGGTCTTCCATCAGGCCGACGTTGTGGATGTCGGGCACCTTGGAGCAACCCACGCCCTGATCCACCCAGCGCACCACATAACCCAGGATGCCCTGCACGTTGTTGTCCAGTTCCTGCTGGCGCTCGGCTGCGCTCCAGCGCGCCTCGGCCACCACCGGAATGGTCAGCAGCTTGTCGAGAATGTCCTCACGCTCGGCTCGGAAATCGACCTTCTCCAGCTCCTGCTGCACCGCCGTCACGCTGACCTGGTGGTAATGCAGGGCATGCAGGGTCGCGGCGGTGGGCGAGGGCACCCAGGCGGTGTTCGCACCGGCCTTGGGATGGGCGATCTTCTGCTCCAGCATGGCCGCCATCAGATCGGGCATGGCCCACATGCCCTTGCCGATCTGGGCGCGGCCGCGCAGGCCGCAGGCCAGCCCGGTCAGCACATTGCTGCGCTCGTAGGCCTGGATCCAGGCCGAGCTCTTCATGTCGCCCTTGCGCATCATCGGACCCGCCAGCATGGCGGTATGCATCTCGTCGCCGGTGCGGTCCAGGAAGCCGGTGTTGATGAAGGCCACGCGGCTGCTGGCCGCGGCAATGCAGGCCTTCAGGTTCACGCTGGTGCGGCGCTCCTCGTCCATGATGCCCAGCTTGACGGTGCTGTCGGGCAGGCCCAGCAATTGCTCGACGCGGCCGAACAGCTCGGCCGCGAAGGCCACCTCGGCCGGGCCGTGCATCTTGGGCTTGACGATGTAGATCGAGCCGGTGCGCGAATTGCCACGGCGCTTCAGGTCATGCAGGGCGATGGTGACGGTGATCACCGCGTCCATGATGCCCTCGGGGATCTCGGCGCCGCCCTCCAGCAGGATGGCCGGGTTGGTCATCAGGTGGCCGACATTGCGCACGAACATCAGCGAGCGGCCATGCAGCACGAGCTCGCCGCCGTTCGGTGCGCTGTAGCGCCGGTCGGCGTTGAGCGCGCGCGTAAACGTCTTGCCGCCCTTGCTGACCTCTTCGGTCAGCGTGCCCAGCTGGATGCCCAGCCAGTTGCTGTAAGCCAGCAGCTTGTCCTCGGCATCCACCGCGGCGACCGAATCCTCCAGGTCGAGGATGGTCGAGAGTGCCGCTTCCAGCACCAGGTCGCTGACGCCGGCGGCGTCGCTCTTGCCGATCGGCGTGGCGCGGTTGATCTGGATGTCCAGATGCAGGCCGTTGTGCACCAGCAGCACCGAACTCGGCGCCCCCGCCTCGCCCTGGTAGCCCGCGAATTGCGCGGGGTCTTGCAGCGCGGCGCGGCCGCCGCCGATCAGCTCCACCACCAATTGGCCGCCTTCGACGCGGTAGGCCGCAGCCTGGGTATGCGACAAGGCGCCGGCCAGCGGCGCGGCCTGGTCGAGCACGCGGCGCGCATAGGCAATCACCTTGGCGCCGCGCACCGGGTTGTAGGCGCCCCCTGTTGCCAATTTCTGCTCGGCGCCATCGGTCTCGGGGATCGCGTCGGTGCCGTAGAGCGCGTCATACAGCGAGCCCCAGCGCGCGTTGGCCGCGTTCAGCGCGTAACGCGCATTCAGGATCGGCACCACCAGCTGCGGGCCGGCCTGCAGGGCCAGCTCGGCGTCGACGTGGGCGGTGCTGGATTGCACGTTCTCGGGCTGCGGCACCAGATAGCCGATCTCCTGCAGGAAGGCGCGATAGGCCGGCATGTCCTGGATCGGGCCGGGATGCGCGCTGTGCCACTGGTCCAGCGCGGTCTGCAGGCGCTCGCGCTCGGCCAGCAGGGCGCGGTTCTTCGGGGCCAGGTCGTGCGCGATGGCGTCGAAGCCGGCCCAGAACGCCGCGGGGGCAAGACCTGTCCCCGGCAGCACCTGCTGCTCGATGAAGCTGACCAGCGGGCTGGCGATCTGCAGACGGTGGATGGTGGTGCGCTCACTCATGACGGACTCCTGGCAAAGATGAACTACTGGCCCTGAATTTACGCGAGCTCGGGGGCGGAATTGCTGCGGTGCGGCGCGCTAGATCCCTGACTTTTTTGCACAAATGAAACGGTTTTCTCGTTTCATTAGGCTGTTCAGACCCGGGCGGTAGCACAATCCACGGCCATGGATCGCCTCAAGCAGATCGAGTCTTTTGTCTCCGTGGCCACCAAGGGCAGCCTCACCGCGGCCGCCCAGGCCGAGGGGGTGGCGCCTGCGGTGATGGGTCGGCGCATCGATGCGCTGGAAGCGCGCCTGGGCGTCAAGCTGCTGGTGCGCACCACCCGCAAGCTCACCCTCACCCACGAGGGCACGGCTTTTCTGGAGGACTGCCAGCGCCTGCTGGTGGACTTCGCGAACGCCGAGGCCAGCGTCAGCGCCGGAGGCATCAAGGCCGCGGGGCATTTGCGCATCACCGCCCCGGCCGGCTTCGGGCGCCGCCACCTGGCGCCCCTGGTGCCCGAGTTCCTGGCCCTGCATCCGGACGTGAGCCTGTCGCTGAACCTGAGCGACCGCGTGGTCGACATCGTCAACGAGGGTTTCGACTGCGCGGTGCGCGTGGGCGATCTGGTGGACTCCAGCCTGGTGAGCATGCGCCTGGCCGACAACCGCCGCCTCTGCGTGGGCAGCCCCACCTACCTGAAGCGGGCCGGCGTGCCCGAGCACCCCGGCGAACTGGCCCGCCACCAATGCCTGATGCTCAGCTCCGACGCCAGCCAGACGCGCGGCTGGGCCTTCATGGTGGACGGTGAACTCAGCCATGCCCGGCCCAGCGGCCGGCTCGACTGCAGCGATGGCCAGGTCTTGCACGACTGGTGCCTGGCCGGTCTGGGCCTGGCCTGGCGCAGCACCTGGGAGGTGGAAGCCGACATCCAGGCCGGCCGGCTGCAAACCGTGCTGGACGCCTTTGCGGCGCCACCCAATGGCATTTTTGCGGTGATCCCGCAGCGCAAGCACCTGCCGCTGCGGGTGCGCTTGTGGATCGACTTCCTCAAGCAGAACTACGGCAGCCCGGCCTATTGGGCACGGGCCGCCTGAGTCAGATCACGACTTGTTGGACAGGCAATCCTTCATGAAGGCCTTGCGCTCGTCGCCCTTCTTGTCCTTGGCGTCGACGTTGCACTGCTTCATGCGCATCTGCTGCGGCGTGCCGGAGGCGGCCGGCGCTGCGGGCTTGGCCGACAGGCATTCCTTCATGAAGGCCTTGCGCTCGTCGCCCTTCTTGTCGCCGGCGTCCTTGTTGCAACTGCCCATCTTGCTCTGCTGAGCGGTGGGCGCCTTGTCGGCGGCATGGGCGCCACCGGCAACAACGGCAAGCGAGAGCGCGAACAGGCTGATCAGCTTTTTCATGGGGTTTCCTTCCCTGAGGGATTGGCAGAGGTGGCACAGGTGCCGAGAGCATTCCAACACAGCAACGCGCCGCTCTCAAGCATGGTTGACCCAGGCGCTCACATGATGCGGCGCGGATGCGCCAAGGCCTCGTGCGCCGCATGCAGGCGCCGCACCAGCACCTGGATGAAGGCGCGGTCGAAACGGTGCTGGCATTCCGGACTCAGCAGGGCCAGCGACTCGGGCGTGAAGGAGATGGTGGTGCAGATCTGCGTCACGCGGATGTCGGTGCTGTGGCGGCGCAGATCGGGGTTGGGCGACAGATAGGCCATCTCGCCCACCGAGGTGCCCATGCCCAGGGTGGCCACCTTGTTGCCATCGCGGTAGACCTCCACCTCGCCCTGGGCAATGATGTGGAAGGTGTTGCCCTCCTGGCCCTTCTTGTAGAGCGCGTGGCCCTCGGGATAGCGGCGCCAGCGCGCGCGGTGCACCACCTCCCACAGCTCCACGTCGCCGAAGAAGGCGAAGAACTCCAGGTCGCGCAGCAGGTTGAAGCGCTCCGAGTCCTTCACCTCGTAGAGCCGCGCCAGCGGCACCAGCTGGTTCGCCACCAGGCCGGACAGCGCACGCGCAAAGCTGTCCCAGTCGGGGTAACGCTCGCCCGGGTGCTTGGCCAGCGCCCGCAGGATCACCGCGTCCAGCTCGGGGGTGACGCCGCCGCGCAGCCCCACCAGGGTCTGCGGCGCCTGGTGGTAGATCTGGTGCATCAGCGCCATCTGGCTCGGCGCGTCGAAGGGCGGGCGCCCGGCCACCAGGTGGTAGAGCACCGCGCCCAGGGCATAGATGTCGGCATGGCAGCCCACGTCGCCGCCCTCGATCTGCTCGGGCGGCATATAGGCCAGCGAGCCGACACGGTGCACCTGGGTGCTGTCGGAATTGAGGTTGAGCGCACTGCCGAAGTCGCTCACCTTCACATCGGTGAGTTCGCCTTGCCCGTCCAGCACCGCCAGCAGATTGGCCGGCTTCACGTCGCGGTGGATCAGGCCCTGGCGGAACACATAGCCCAGCGCCATCGCGCACTTGAAGCCCAGCTCGACGATCTGGTCCAGCGGCAGCAGGCGGTCGCTGCGGCAGAAGTGCTTGAGCGTCACGCCCTGCACATACTCCATCACCAGATAGGGTGAGTCGGGCTCGGGCACGGCATCCAGGATCTGCACCACATTGGGATGCTGCAGCCGGCCGGCCAGGGCCGCCTCGGCGGCGAAGAAGCGGCTGGTCATCTGCGCGCCATCGGGGCCGTTGCGGCTCACCATGGCCCAGGAACGCACCCGCTTGATGGCCACCTCGACGCCGCGGAACTCGTCCAGCGCCAGGAACACGTCGCTGGTGGCACCCTCGCCCAGACGCCGCAGCACGCGGTACTTGCCGATATAGCCGGGCAGGTCATGCTCGGCGGCGACCGCCGGGCTGCCGGGTGTCGAACTGGATGCGGGTGGGGAGCTGCTCATGAGTGGGGCGTATCCTGCCCCAGCCCCGGCGCCCGGGCAAGCGGCAAGGAGGCTGTCGGGCTTGGGGATGGGTCCGCGTTGGGACGCCTTGGGGGTGCAGGCAAGGCGCAAAGCGCAGCCGGATTGGACATCCGGCGAGCATTTGCAACGCCGCATGCGCCCCCAAGGCGTCCCAACCCGTAGGGCCGAGGCGATTTGCCTACCCATCCGTCGTTGCCGGCGCCTAGTGGGGGCCGACCCCACGGCGGCACCGCCGCCTAGGCTGGCCAGGCAACTCGCCTCGGCGCGGCCCCATCCCCAAGCCCGACAGCCTCCTAGCCCCCCGTAGAATCCGCCCATGATCCAAGCCAAGCAGGAGCTGCTCGCCGCCCTCGGTGCAGCCATCCAAGAACTGAGCCCCGGCGCCACCCTGGCCCCGGTCTTCGAATCGCCCAAGCAGGCCGCGCATGGCGATTTCGCCTGCACCGCCGCGATGCAGCTGGCGCGCCCGCTGAAGAAGAATCCGCGCGAGCTCGCTCAAGCCCTGATCGAGGCGCTGCAGCGCCACGCGGCCTTTGCGCGCTGGGTGGATGCGATGGAAATCGCCGGCCCCGGCTTCATCAATATCCGCCTCAAGCCGGCCGCCAAGCAGGCGGTGGTGGGCGAGGTGCTGAGCGCCGCGGCGGACTTCGGCCACCAGGGCGCCAACGACCAGCATGTGATGGTCGAGTTCGTCTCGGCCAACCCCACCGGCCCGCTGCATGTGGGCCATGCGCGCCAGGCAGCACTCGGTGACGCCATTTGCAGCCTGTTTCAAACCCAGGGCAGCCAGGTCACACGCGAGTTCTATTACAACGACGCCGGCGTGCAGATCGCCACGCTGGCCAACTCCACGCAATGCCGGCTGAAGGGGCTCAAGCCGGGCGATGCCGGCTGGCCCGATGCCGCCTACAACGGCGACTACATCCAGGACATCGCCGACGACTTCCGCGCCAAGAAGACCGTCAAGGCCGACGACCGCCAGTTCACCGCCTCCGGCGACGTGGACGACCTGGACGGCATCCGCCAGTTCGCGGTGGCCTATCTGCGCCATGAGCAGGATCTGGACCTGCAGGCCTTCGGCCTGCGCTTCGACAACTACTTCCTCGAATCCAGCCTCTACAGCTCGGGCCG
>Ga0208125_100298_pt1 | contig 35253 bp, 25 predicted proteins | sample LakWasM128_HOW14_2_FD_183938 | JGI IMG/M metagenome (GOLD analysis project Ga0208125, IMG submission 183938) | Freshwater sediment methanotrophic microbial communities from Lake Washington under simulated oxygen tension - Sediment Metagenome... | ecosystem: Environmental > Aquatic > Freshwater >...
GCCACATTCTCAACGGACTAGCAGCATGGCTAGACCAATCTGTTGGTCGTCAAGATATGATAGTAACCATTATGGGATTGGTCAGCGCGATTGTAGATAATGTCCCACTCGTTGCAGCCTCAATGGGTATGTATGATATAGCAAAGTACCCCGCTGATAGTTTCTTATGGGAGTTCATTGCTTATTGTGCTGGGACTGGTGGCTCAATTTTGATCATTGGTTCTGCCGCTGGCGTTGCTGCAATGGGCTTGGAGAAAATACAATTCGGCTGGTACTTAAAGAAAATAAGCTGGCTGGCGTTAATTGGTTACTTTGCAGGTATTGCAACATATATTATGCAATACAATATCACTCACTAATTGAAGAGGTTCACCAATGATTGCAATAGTTTCTTGGGCTTTAATATTAGGTATAGCTTTAGTATTAATATATCGTTCTGCTAAAAACAAAGACGGATTTATGCGTTACTTTAGCCGCGGTGCTTATATGAGAGACTTGAACAAATTAATGGAAGATAAAGAGTCGCAATAACTAGCCCAGCTTATTTTCAGCTATATGGTATTTAGGATCTTCTTCTAAATTCACCTCTATCATACCCTTGGTTTTTGAATCTATTGCTTGTGATTTGATTAGTGAGTTATCTCACATGTCTCTTATTTCTGAATAATTGTAAACACAACACACGTCAGCTATGGGGCCTATGCTCTCAAGTCAAAAGTCTGCTTTTTGGAAGTCTGAAAACAGAGAGTACCAACTTATGCTTTATCGATCCAGAGCAACCACTAGTTAATAAACCAATTTACGATTACCCCTGAATGCTCTCTAATATATTTCCACAATAGCTTTCCAAGTTGTCAGGCAAATTAGTTGGACATACACCACACATCTTATTGCCTGGCACTGCATAATCAATAAATTTTGGATACGGTAAATTGAGGTTATCCATTATGGCTATAAACTCTTCAATTTTCCTGTCGGCTCCTAATCTTGGATTTCTTCTTTTCTCTTGCGCGATAGTCGATACAAAGCGACTTTGATAGTCATGCCCCGGATAAACTAGATAATCATCAGGCAAGCTAAATAATTTCTGATGGATACTATTGTAAAGTTGCTCTGCACTACCATTTTGGAAGTCTGTTCTACCACACCCATCTACCAGTAACGAATCGCCCGTGAAAACCTGATTATTGATTAGATAGGAAAAGTGGCCTGGGGTATGGCCTGGGGTATGGAGCGAGATAAGTTGAATGCCACCAATAGTTAACGGCTTATCCTCTTCAAGGTATATGTCAGCGCATGGTAGGCGATCAATAATAGGGTTAGCTATCTTGCTGCCTAGCCGTTTTTTTAATTCCAAAGCACTGGTGATGTGATCTGCATGGATGTGCGTATCAATGGCATACTCAAGGGTCAGCCCGTATTTGTTCAACTCTAATACATCTCTATCCAGAGTCGCAACTACTGGATCGATTAGAATCGCTTTTCCTGTTTCCTCACACCCAATCAAATAGGTATAGGTACTAGACAGCGGATCAAATAATTGCCTAAAAATCATGGTAAATACTCCAGTGTATTGCATTAGTTTATAAAATAACATATTATATAAATATATATTGTTATTCAAGACTTTTTATTAGAACTTAATTTATGGATACACCTAACCTCCCTTTAAATTTTGAACTAATGCGTGAAAAAGCAACGCAGGCTAGCAACTTCCTCAAAACATTAGCTAATTCTGACCGGCTACTACTGCTCTGTCAGTTAAGCCAATCTGAAATGTGTGTCAGTGAATTAGAAACGGCTGTCGGGATAAAACAGCCCACGCTCTCACAGCAACTGACCGTACTTAGATCTGAAAACCTAGTCAACACTAGGCGTGATGGGAAACAGATTTATTACAGCATTGCCAGCCAAGAAGCATTAGCGATTATGCAGCTTCTTTATGAGCAGTTTTGCAAAAATAATTAGGAGTTTAATTTGATTAACTGGACTGCAGCAACACCTATCCATTCATTAGTGGGTGGAATATTGATTGGCACAGCCGCTTCCATACTGATCCTCTTCAACGGAAAGATTGCTGGAATCAGTGGCATTCTGGGTGGTGTCTTAAAATTTAAGGATAAGGATATTGGTTGGCGACTACTATTTCTACTTGGGTTACTCATTTCCCCTATCATTTACTCAATCTTCTTCGCCTTACCTAAAGTAACTGTGCACGCAGAATATTCGACAGTTTTGATTGCCGGACTGCTTGTAGGATTAGGTACTAGATATGGCTCCGGCTGTACAAGTGGACATGGTATTTGTGGCTTATCAAGGCTTTCCGTTCGTTCGCTGGTCGCGACGGGTACCTTCATGATGGCAGGAATCGTGACTGTTTACATAACACATCACCTGATTTGAGTGAATCAAATGATATATATTACTGCTCTGCTATCTGGTTTAATCTTTGGTTTGGGACTAATCATTTCCGGGATGACCAATCCAGCAAAAGTGATTGGCTTTTTAGATGTAACAGGTTTCTGGGATCCATCATTGGGGTTCGTAATGCTAGGCGCTATTCTGGTTGCATACTTCTCATCTAAAATCGCAAGGAACAGAAAACTCACTTATACAGGGCTGCCAATCCTATTACCTAAAACTAATATGGTCGATTCAAGACTTATTCTTGGATCAGCCACATTTGGCATAGGATGGGGTTTGGCTGGCTACTGCCCAGGTCCCGGGATTGCCTCGATCTTAACTGGGCATGTAGAAGCCATTTTGTTTGTGATTGCCATGGTGAGTGGTATGATGATTTACGAGGTCCTAGAATCCTTGAAGTCTAAGGATCAGTCATGATACTGATCTTAGGATTGGGGTTGTTTGTTGGTTTAGTGATGGGACTGACAGGTGCGGGTGGCGGAATAATTGCGTTGCCACTTTTAGTATTTTTTTTGAACACATCAATTGTTGATGCAACCCCTATCGCATTAGTAGCTGTTGCGTGTTCAGCTTCTTTAGGTGCAATCATTGGTTTGCATCATCAAACAGTTCGGTATAAAGCTGCTATCCTGATGGCGATTGCTGGGTCGTTGGCATCACCAATAGGCGTTTTATTAGCACACAAGATTGACAATCACTACCTCTTGGCGATGTTCGCCTTCACTCTTGTCTTCGTTGCCTATAATACTATCCAATCCCAAAACTCTGAAACAGGCACATCGTTAAGGAGTGCACTTCCTTGCGCACTCAATCCACAAACCGGCAGATTCATATGGACGAGTCGATGCTCTATCTCAATCATGCTCTCAGGTGCTGCTGCAGGTTTTTTGTCAGGGCTGTTGGGGGTTGGTGGCGGATTTGTGATCGTACCGGCTTTACACCGATTTACCACGTTATCTATTCATTCAGTGATAGGAACTTCACTTGCAGTGATTGCCCTGATTTCTACAAGTGTGGTAATTAGCAGTATTTATCATTTAAATATGAATTGGAATGCCGCAATACCATTTGCTTGCGGTTCAATGGCTGGAATAGTGATTGGTAAGGCGTTATTAACCAAGATTGAAGTTAAGATATTGAAGTATGGGTTTGCAGTTTTGACAATATTCGCAGCTGTAATGATGCTATCCAAAGTATTTAACTATTAATTAGAGAAAGCTGCATTAAAAGCTTCTTATTGAACCATAGTAAAATCAACAGCAAGATTGAGTGTCTGAAATGGGCCCCATTGAGACAGATGACCCCATAATTGAAGTGACATAAAGCGGACAATCAACCTAGTAGGTTAGCTAAAATTTAAGTGCTTTTTGAATTTTCAGAAATCATAACTTCTATGAATTTCTTATAATAGTAATACTTTATTGTCCGCTTTGCGGCAACCAAATTGAGAGCTGGACAGGCAAGTGTGGGCCCATTGCGGACAAATGAAAATTCAACTTTCGGCCAAGATCTTTCATTCTAAAATTATAAATAAACTTCTAATTTCGATAATAAGAGACTATAAATTTCCACCATTTTGCACAATACCCAGAGCATAAGGGGGATAAAGATCAATCCTAAAATTCACTTGCTTTCAATGTATATGAAACGGCTAACTCTAAATTCTGCTAATCCGCTGAAATGTCACTTCCATTTCAAATTGATGAACTCTGGCATTTTGTTCAAATTAACTTAATATTTTTTGATTTATGAAAAGTTTAATAAATCTATATTTACAATTTTTCTATAGTTTTTACTTAAAAATTCACAATAATCAATGCTTATTAAGCAAATTCACAAAAATATTTCACTCTCACCCCTTTGGGTGTTGGTCAACATCTTTGAATAGGATATAGTTGATTCAAAAGGTGTAAAGCATCTGCACAAAAATAGCAGCTCAAACTAAAAACAAATAATAATGATTAGGGGAAGCAGTGGCTCAACCACTCAACATAGACACCTTCGTGTGGGTTACGGGGGCTTTTTGTCAGCTCAATCGCGTTCCTTATGACGCCTCTCTCGTCATTAAGCAATTCCCACCTCCATATGATGTCGTCAACTTACAGCAAGCTTTACAAAGCTTTGGTCTGAATAACAGCCTTAAACAATTTTCGATAGCACAACTGCCCAATGCAAGTCTGCCTTGTTTAGCGTTATTAAAGCCCACACCAACGCCTGAAGATAATCTATCTATAGGTAATACAGAAGATCAGTCAGCCCCTATCTACGGTGTTGCTTTAGTCCTAAGACGTGATGACAATCGTCTATTAATCCTTCAACCAAATCAAGCGGAGCCTATCACGGTAGGTATTGATGATTTCGCTCAACAAATCACGGGTGACTTCTTAGTCGTACGTAAAGTGGATGAAACCGTCGCTGATGATGGCAGTACGATTTCTGCCATCAACGCAGCACCCAATAACACATCTTCAGCTAAGCAAAACAAAACAGTTAAAAGTTCAGAGCCAAAAGAATTCGGTTTCAGATGGTTCATCCCTGAACTACTCAAATACAAACGCATCTGGTCTGAAGTGCTACTCGCTTCACTGACTATTCAATTAGTCGGTTTAGCCGTTCCTATCTGTACTCAAATCGTTATTGATAAAGTGGTAGTACATCACACTACCAGTACATTAATAGTCATTGCCACTGCTCTGTTTATCTTTCTGATATTTACTGCAGCCATGGGCTGGGTGCGTCAATATTTGGTATTGCATACTGGTAACCGTATTGATGCCACCTTAGGCCATAAAGTCTTTAGTCACTTGTTAGACTTACCAGTACGTTATTACGATCACCGACCAACAGGCGTCATCATTGCCCGTGTCCATGGGGTAGAAACCATACGCGAGTTTCTAGCAGGCGGTCTTGTTACACTATTACTAGACTTCCCATTCTTAATCGTATTCCTCGCCATCATGTTCTGGTATAGCTGGCAACTTACGCTCATCTCGGTAGCTGGTTTAGCCCTGATTGCCATCATCAGCTTTATCGTTACCCCTATCATTCGTGCCAAGCTTAATCATCAGTTTATGTTAGGTGCCCGTAACCAAGCGTTTCTCACTGAATATGTCTCAAGCATGGAAACTGTCAAATCCTTACAAATGGAACCCCAACTCAAGCAAACCTTTGGTAACTATTTAAGTACTTATCTCAATGCCAGCTTTGATAGTCGTAAACTCTCTATTACCTACAATACCGCAGCTAATACACTAGACCAATTACAAACACTGGCTATTCTTTGTGTAGGGGCATGGTTAGTCATGCATAACACCAATTTCACTATTGGTATGTTGGTCGCCTTTCAGATGTTCTCAGGTAGATTGTCTGGTCCAGTGCTAAGGCTGGTTGGTTTATGGCAAGAATTCCAGCAAGCTGATATTGCAGTGAAACGCTTGGGTGATGTGATGAACGCACCAGCAGAACCGATGACGTTGATTCCTACCAGAGCCAATACCAATCAAACGACTAACATCACCGTAGATAGTCTAGGCTTCAAATATTCAGACGAACACCCTTGGCTATATCAGAACCTCAGCTTCAATATTCAGGCTGGACATTGTGTCGTCGTCATGGGGCCTAGTGGCTGCGGTAAAAGTACACTGGCTAAACTCTTACTAGGTTTCTACCAACCACAAGAAGGCAACATCAAACTCAATGGCCAAGATATTCGTTACCTTGCAGCCAATGAACTCAGAAACCACTTTGGTGTAGTGCCACAAGAAACCGTCATCTTCTCAGGGACTATTTACGACAACTTGATTTTGGCTAACCCTCATGCCAGCTTTGAGCAAATCATTCAGGCATGTCAGTTGGCTGAGATACACAACGCGATTGAGCAGTTGCCTCAGGGCTATCAAACGACGGTGGGTGAGCACGGAACAGGCCTGAGTGGTGGGCAGAAACAACGTATTGCCATTGCCAGAGCCTTGCTCAAACAACCTAAAGTACTCATCTTTGATGAAGCGGTTTCTAATCTGGATCAACAAACGGCAGAACACTTTGCGCAGACGGTGAATAAGCTTAAAGGCAAGGTCACAATCTTGTATATTACGCATCAATTGCCTAAGGGGTTATTAGTGGATGAGGCTGTTATATTGGGGAAAGACAATGTTGCATATAAACCGCCTGTTTATAGTGAAAACTCGGAAAATTAATAGGGAGTATAGATTTTGATAAAAATATTTAAGTGGTTATTTATAGAGAGTTCTGCGAGATGGTTGTTTTACATCCTTGGCGCAGAGTATGTAATTGCAACCAATTTATCGCCGACAATTCTTACAGACTACCCAATTTTAAATAACTTAGTTGAAAGCATGGCGTTTATTCCAGCGGTGCATAACTTTGACAAAATTGCTATTCATCCAGAGGCGGTGCGGTTTTATATTGCACTGGCGATTTTATTGGTGATACCTAAAAGCTTTGCAGTGTATGACTGGCTTAAAAAGAATCCTAATATGTGGATGCGGCAATTCATTATTACGCCGTTGACTACTACCGCACCGACTAAATCACAATTTGTAGCAAGGCATACCAAAAATGAAGATGAGATTGCAATTATGCCCAATGAGCCTCGTTCGCGAGCTAGCGCGATTTTTTGGTCATTGATGATTTTGTTGTTCACTGTTGGCACCATGATTGTTACATGGTCGGAAGGAGGCTTTGGAAGAGATAGCTTTTACGTAAATATGCTTAATGCACGTATAACTCAAGGCGGGATTCCAATGTGGTTTGAGTTATCGGTAAAAAACATGACTTTTACAGGATTGTTGATTGCAATATCGTTCGTGGTTATCGAAGACTATATCACTCTATTTAGGGGTAAAAAATGACTGCTACAACTGTTTCTAATGATTTCTGGGCAACTTTAGTTGGTGAAACTAAAGATAAGTTCGACACTGCTTTTACGGCGGTCAGCTCTAAATTTACCGAAACCGCAGTTATAAAGGCGTTAAGCCTCGCTGCGACCAGCACTGCCTTGCAAGCAACAGATATAGCTAAATATATGGAGGCTATTGTTTATGGGGCACAAGCGAATCAACAAAGGCAATTAGCAACATTGCTTGCGGAAAAAGTCACTTCAGACTCTACACGAAGCGTTTATTGGGCAAGAATGGCTTCCACAACAGCTGCACTTGCTGGTGAGATGGAAACTAAATTTGCAGCACTGATGGGCGCATCTAACGTTGACTCAGCGCTCAATAAACTGTCTGGGATATTGAAATTGCCCGCTGGTTTTGTTTTTGGTAAAGCACTAGGTATTGAAATGGAAGTTGGCGGGATGCAAGATAAAATCGACAGGGAAGTTGCGGCTGGCAAAACCCCTGATGATGTAGATAATTTTGTTGCTAAAGAATATTCAAAATTAGTAGCAACCACTACTGGCGACCTTTACACATTACTTAGAGAGGGCATAGTAGTCGCAACAAGTTTAGAGGGCGGTTTGCTGCGCGCATTAAAAGGTGCTGCTGTTGAAGCGTTGGCTGCTGAGGTTGCATTTAATGTTGGGTATAAGATTGGGACGCTTATTTACGAAAACAATTTCCTTTACATAAACGACGGCATCCAAGCCACCATCGACAAAGCCGTAGAACTCATCACTGTTGTAGACAGCGCCACTGCTTACCCCTCCGAAATCTCCAGCATTGCCTTCCTAGTCAGCGTACTAGACCCCAGCCTCACTCGTGAAGACCTCAATAAATACCTGCAATCTAGCGCCAACGATTACCACAATTACAAAGAACTCAACGCTTTTACTAATGGCATACGTCATACCCTGCTTGGTGATCTGCCGGATATTAACGCAGCACAGCCAGACCAATTCTTTAAAGACATCGTTTCCACTATTCAGGCAATCCGTGCCTTGTTTGGCACGGCGTCATTTACCTTTGAAGCCCCGCCTAGCAGCGCAAGCGAAGTCCGCACTGATTTAGGTAAATTTCTAAGCTTGTACTACCTGACACCCTTTGCCCTGCATACTGATAATGCAGACGCACTGAACAATCTCTATCAACTACACGCCACCATTGCCGACCAATGGAATGCCGACCGCAATTTAAGCGCTGAGCAAATAGCCAACGGCGAAGCCAACTTCAGCGACATGTACTTAGCTGACCGAGCAGCCATGCTTAGTTGGATAGTAAAACGCAACCAAGAAGACACCACCGAACCCGCAGGCTTGCCTGCTATCTTCAGAGATTCAGAAAACAACATCAATTTAGGCGGCACTTCGCTTTTAAACTCCATTTACGCCTTCGGGGCAAATAACGCAGACAGCCTCACAGGCGGTGACAAAGCTGATCATCTATATGGTCAAGGAGGTGCAGATACCTTGTTTGGACAAGATGGCAACGACTGGCTAGAAGGCGGTGTAGGTAACGACATACTGTTTGGTGATGCAGGTAGCGATAGATTATATGGTGGCGCAAACGACGATCAACTCACAGGTGGTTCAGGCAATGACTACCTCTACGGCGGCACAGGCACAGACACCTACATTCACAACACTGGTGACGGTAATGACGTCATTGTAGACAGTGATGGAGACGGTAAAATACTTAATAATGGTAGTACAACACCACTTAGCGGTGGAAAGTTAAAAGCTACAAATCTTTGGGAAAGTACTGATAAAAAATCACTTTATACAATCTTTATTGATGTAGATGGTAGTCAAACACTCAATATATTGTTATCAAACGGTGAAAAGATTTTCGTTAAGAATTGGCAAAATAGTCAACTTGGGATCAATCTTCAAAATGCCGATCCAATTACTCCACCAGTAATTAGCCCCATCAGTTCTGACCATGATTATTTCATCGTTGGTTTTAATGGTGCTGTTGATGGGCTGGGTGGAAATGATGTTTTAGTGGGGAGTGCTGGAAATGAGACACTGAATGGTGGCACTGGAGACGATATTTTATTTGGTAATGTTGGAGATGACGTTCTAGATGGAGGAACTGGTAACGATTATCTGGATGGAGGTGCAGGACATGACACCATCAATGGTGGCGCAGGCGATGATTTGATATTAAGTGAAATGAATTTAACGGATATACATATTCACGAAAAAAATACTGATGGTGATTGGCTAACTACTCTAAGTAACACAGACGCTCATTGGAGGAGTTTGGCCGCTAGCTGGTCTTGGAGTTTTATTAATGGCATTGATGTTGTTGGCGACCGTTTACGTTATATGCCAGGTACAACTGACCTGACTTCACTCACGCATTGGACAGCTACCGACTCAAAGTTTGCATTTTATGACCCAGAAAGTGGAGCCGCTAGCGATATTTCTCAAGGGGATACTATTTATGGAGGCGACGGGAATGATGCAGTTTTTGGGTCAGACGGTGCAGATTATATAAGTGGTGATGCTGGAATAGATCTGCTCGTTGGGAATGCAGGAGATGATGTAATTTTAGGTGGTGCTGACCATGATGAAATATCAGCAGGCGAAGGAAATGATTATGTTGATGGAGGTACTGGAGACGATAAATTAGTAGGTGGTTATGGCGCCGATGTCATTTATGGCGGAGCTGGCAATGATGACATGGTAGGTGATTTAACTTACTTATCAGGTACCAACCCTCTAACGCCTCCTCCATCCACTGATTATAGTTTGATGGGAAATGATGTACTTGATGGCGGATTAGGAAACGATAGGCTTTGGGGTGGTGGTGGTTCAGACACATTGTTAGGCGGAGATGGTGATGATGAACTTTCAGGAGATAGCAATGCAACTCCAAGTGCATTTGAAGGTGTTGACTTTTTATATGGTGGCGCTGGTAACGATACGTTATGGGGTGATGGCAAAGGTGACCTGCTATATGGAGGCGATGGTAATGACACTATTTATGGCGATTCAATTGATATTCCAGAGTCAGAAAATGGTGATGATTATATTGAAGGCGGAGCAGGTAACGATATAGTTTTAGGTGAAGGTGGTAAAGATACTATATATGGAGGTGCTGGTGACGATGAGTTATATGGTGATGCAGAGATGTCACCAACATTCCAAGGTGATGACTATATTGATGGTGGAGAAGGCAAAGACCATATACAAGGTGGTGGAGGGAATGACACTCTTTTAGGTGGTGCAGATGATGATGTGATGTTTGGGGAAGCGGGTAATGATAACTTACAAGGAGGTACAGGTAGCGACCTTCTAAATGGTGGCGCTGGAGATGACATTCTTGATGGTGGTTTGGGTACCGACAATAGCGTAGGTGGTGATGGTAATGATACGCTTTATGGAGGAGGAGAAGGCGTTAGAGACATATACGGTATTTTTACTGGCGGTGATAATCTTCAAGGTGGCGCTGGAGATGATACCTATTTTGTTGGTATGGGTGATGTTGTTAATGATAATGAAGGCAATAATATCGTTCGAATTAATGGTGTCAGTAATGCTAATTCAATTTCGATGTTACAAACCAGTATTGGCATGCCTGGACTCGCGTTACAAACAGAAGGTGGAACAATATTTGTTTTAGATGGAATAACAAATGCAAGTTTGAATTACAAATTTGACGATGGGTCTCAAATTACCGAAAAGGATTTAGTAGCTATTTCCTTAAATAGCGCAGTCAATATTATGACCACTTCTAGTGTTGCTTTTGGGGGGACTCAAAATGATACATTAAGTGCGGGTACTAGCGTAAATACCACATTAAATGGTGCTGGGGGTGATGATATATTGACTGGTAATGCTGGCGATGATTTATTGCTAGGCGGTTCAGGTAATGACTACTTAGGTGGTAGGCTTGGCAATGATGCCTTAGAGGGTGGTGATGGCAACGATACATTGACCGGAGAAAATGGCAATGATGTTCTGGATGGTGGGGCAGGTAATGATGTGCTGTATGGTGGTAATGGTGCCGATATTTACAAATTTAATGTTGGTTCAGGTCAAGATGTAATTCAAAACGCTGATTCTGATTTACTGCTCACAAATGTCGATACAATTTTGTTCGGTGTGGGTATTACAGTTGACAATATTCAATTAGCAACTAATACATCTAGTGATTTAGTTATTTCAATTAAAGGTTTGACCGACACTCTGACTGTTTTAGGATATTTCAATCTAGATAGATCAACTTCAGCTGTAGTGGAGAAGATTCAGTTTGCTGACGGTACTGTATGGGACATACCAAAAGTAAAGTCATTGATGTTACCCACAGATGGGAGTGATTATGTTCTTGGTGAATCTGGGAGTGATCTACTTTTCGGGTTTGCTGGTAATGATTACTTATATGGAAGATCTGGCGATGACACGCTGAATGGCGGAATAGGTGATGATCTGTTAGTCGGTGAAGCTGGGAACGATGTCTATGTCTTCAAAAAAGGAGATGGTAAAGACATCATAAACAATTACTCTGTGGCGAGTAATGACATAGATAAAGTACAGTTTCTTGATGTCAATTCGACCGCACTTAGAGGGCTAAGTATGGTTGGTTCTACGCTGTATCTAAATTTTGGCGTGGATGACTCTGTTGGCATTAGCTATTTCTTTCTTGATAACTATAAAGTGAATAGTTTTCAGTTTGCTGATGGCGTAACTTTGACTAGAGCTCAATTGCTAGCAAATTATGTGCTTCAGCTAGATCCAATAAGTGACACCGTGAATTTAGATATCGCTGCTACTATTAATGCTGGAGATGGTGATGATTATATTGTTGGTAGCGCATATGTGGATGTGTTGAATGGAGAAAATGGGAATGATCGACTATATGGTGCTGATGGCAATGATATTTTAACAGGCGGGGCGGGAAATGATTTATTGGATGGTGGATTAGGCAATGACACTATCATTGGCGGTGTTGGCAACGACACTCTAACAGGCGGGGCGGGAAATGATTTATTAGATTCGGGATCTGGAAACGACACTTTAACAGGCGGTGAAGGAAGTGATACGTATATTGCAAGCATAGGCAATGATGTAATTAATAATTATGACGCTTCTGGTAACAATACTGAAACCTTGCTTCTGAGCAGTTATTCGAGCAACCAGGCAATTATGTATAGACAAGGTGACAACTTACTTATCTTCAACCCTACTCAAGCCTCATCTGTACTGGTTATCAACCATTTTTCCGCAGATGGGTTTAACCAAATTGATCAAATTATTTTTTCTGATGCAACATGGACAGTGTCCGATATAGTTAATAAGGCTATATTAAGTACTCAAAATGCAATGACGGGTACATTAGGTGATGACACTTATGTATTAGACCATCCAAATGACACGATAACAGAAGATGTAAATGGCGGTATTGATACCGTTAATAGCTACTGGGTTAGTACTACGTTACAACTCAATATTGAAAATCTTAATCTGATGGGAACGGGTGATCTACAAGGAAATGGCAATGTGCTAAATAACACGATTCGTGGTAATAGCGGAAATAATGTTATTGATGGAAAAGGCGGCGCAGATACGCTAATTGGTGGACTTGGTGACGATTTATATTACATTGTGCAGGGTGAAGGCGATACAGTAGAAGAGCTAGCGAACGAGGGGATTGATACAATCTATTTTAAAGGGGCATACAGTTATACATTACCCAATAATGTAGAAAATCTTCAAGCTCTATACGCATCACTCAACACGTCAAATTTTAGTGTTTTCACAGGAAATTCTTTAGACAATAAGATTGACCTAAACTATTTTTCTGGCAATTGGTTGGGACTTAATGTTACTGTTAATGGAGGCGCAGGAAATGATGTTTTATATGGTGCTGCCAGTTCACAAAATGTGTTATATGGTGAGAGTGGAGATGACACTTTGTACGGTGGCACCAGTAGAACATCCACTTCCACTAGTGCACTATATGGCGGAATTGGTAATGATACATACGAAGTATATGGCTCGACTGCAGATATTTTTGAAAACCAAGGAGAAGGATTAGACCTTGTGCAGGTTAGAGCATATCAGCCAAATGGCGATGCATACACGCTAGCTGCTAATGTTGAGAATGCCATAGTAACTCAATATATACAGGGAATTGACTACGCATTTAATTTAACGGGAAACTCTCTTAATAACACGCTTACCGGTAATGCAGCGGTAAATATTCTTAATGGCGGTGCCGGCGATGACACGCTCATGGGTGGAAATGGAGATGATACCTATATCTATAATTTAGGTATGGGTCACGACCAAATAGTCAATACAGCTTCAGATAATAGCACCGCTACAGATACACTTAATTTGGTAGGTATTAAACCCACAGATGCTTTATTCAGTCGCTTAGCAGACGATTTGCTAATCACGGTGACAACCCCAGCAACTGGCAGTGTCAGAGTTAAAGATTATTTTGCAACCACGGATAGCAAAATCGATACTATTAAATTTTCATATGTCGATACTGGCAGTGGTTCAAACATGGAGGTTGTGTGGGATAAATCTACATTTGAAGCATTGGTGGTAACTAGAACAAATAACCACACACCAACTGTGTTAAATCAGATTCCAACCCAAACTGCTACGGAAGACTCTTTATATAGCTATACAATCCCTGTAAATGCATTTAGTGATGTCGATTCATGGGATATTTTAAACTACAGCGTAACGCTAACTGACGGTTCAGCTTTACCGATTTGGTTAAGCTATGACTCGTCGACGCGGACCTTAAGTGGGACGCCTACGAATAGTAATGTAGGAAATCTTAATCTAAAGCTTACTGCCACCGATTTTTCTGGCGCAATCGCAAGTCAGAGCTTATCTTTAAATGTTTTGAATACAAATGATGCCCCACAACTAAACGTTTATTTGGAGGATATTTCAGTACGGAAATCTAAACCATTTAGCTATGCGTTTAATCTGAACCCTTATTTTTCAGATCCTGACGTTGGCGATGTGCTTACTTACAGTGCTACTTTAGCTAACGGTGCGGCGCTTCCATCATGGCTGACATTGAATCCGACAACATTGACTTTTTCAGGCACTCCACCAGCAAACTTTACAACTATATCTGTGATAGTGACCGCAAAAGATACTTCAAACACTACGGTATCTGATACCTTTAGCATTGTACCTGCCGTTAACCAGACAATTAATGGCACAGTTGATAATGATGTTTTATCAGGCGGAAGCGGAGACGACACACTTAATGGCTTGGCAGGAGATGATACCCTTGACGGGATGGCGGGTGATGACACGATGGTTGGAGGACTTGGTAACGATTACTATTATGTGGACTCATTAAGTGATGTGGTAACCGAGGCTATAAATCAGGGTGATGACTATGTAAGTTCTACGGTGACCTATACTTTGAGTGCTAATGTGGAAAATTTATCATTAGATGGCACAAACTCAATCAATGCAACAGGGAACGATTTAGACAATTTTCTTAATGGTAATGTGGCGGCTAATGTGATTACTGGGGGCCTTGGAAACGATTCGCTATACGGGTGGACTGGAAACGATACCCTCATAGGTGGGGCAGGAAGTGACAATTACACCTTTATGACAGGCGATGGTCAGGATGTTATCAATGAGCTAGGCAACACAGCTACCGACACTGATGTAATTAACTTGTATGAGGTGGCACCTCAAAGCGTATCATTTACTAATGTTCAAAATGATTTGGTATTAAATTACGGTGCCGATAGCATTCGAATTGCTGGTTGGTATGTATTGAACAGCAATACCATAGAACAAGTTAATTTCTTGCATGATGTGTATGATGCAAGCGGAAATTATGTTTCAACTGACACCATAGCCAGTTGGAACAAAGCAACGATTAATGCGATGGCGCCTGTAAAATCCAATGCTGCGCCAGCGGTAATTGGTAGCGTTGTAAATCAGCAAGCGTTGGACGGTATAGTCTTTAGCTGGGTTGTTCCAGCTAACTTGTTCCAAGATACAGATGTGGGTGACGTATTAACTTACTCAATGACACAATCTAACGGAACGCCTTTACCAGCTTGGCTTACATTCAATACTGCTACAAACACGCTCACAGGAACACCAAATGCAAGTAATATTGGAAGCCTGCTTACTTTAAAGGTGACGGCAACAGACCAAAGTGGGGCAACAGCGAATACAGGCTTTGACTTAAACGTTAATGCAGCGCCTGATCTGAACTTAGTGGGAACGGCAGCAAATGACACTTTGACTGGTGCAGGTGGGAACGACACCATCAATGGTGCAGCAGGTGCTGACATCATGATTGGTAAAGCTGGAAATGACACTTATTTTGTGGACAATACGGGTGATACCGTTACAGAAAATGTCAATGAAGGTACTGACTTAGTGAACGTAGCTATTGCGACTGCTTCAGGTACTTACACAGTTGCAGCCAACGTTGAGAATGCAACTCTAACTACTACCGTCGCTTATAACATTACTGGTAATGCTCTAAACAACATCCTAACTGGTAATGCAGCAGTTAACACACTAAACGGTGGTGCAGGTAATGACACATTAAACGGTCTAGCTGGAAATGACACAATGATTGGTGGCTTAGGTGATGACACCTATACCATCGATGTGCTCGCAGATGTTATTACAGAAAACCTAAACGAAGGTACCGACTTGGTGAATGTAGCCGTTGCGACTGCTTCAGGTACCTACACAGTTGCAGCTAACGTTGAAAATGCCACATTGACCAACACGGTGGCCTATAACCTGACAGGTAATGCTTTAAACAATGTGCTCACAGGTAACGCCGCTTCCAATATTTTGGATGGTGGTGCAGGTACGGATAGCTTAATTGGTAGTACTGGTAGTGATACCTATGTAATTGATGTACTCACTGATGTCATCACAGAGAACCTGAACGAAGGTACAGACCTAGTCAACGTAGCGGTTGCAACAGCTTCAGGTACATATACTGTGACTGCGAACGTTGAGAATGCCACCCTGACAAACACAGTCGCTTATAGTCTGACAGGTAACGCATTAGATAATGTGCTGACAGGTAATGCGGCTGTTAACACACTCAATGGCGGAGCAGGTAATGACAACTTGAACGGTTTGGCAGGCAACGACACTATGATCGGTGGTCTAGGTAACGATACTTATACCATTGATGTACTCACCGATGTCATCACCGAGAATCTGAACGAAGGTACCGACTTGGTGAACGTAGCCATTGCTACGGCATCAGGCACTTACACAGTTGCAGCTAACGTTGAGAATGCTACTTTGACCAATACCGTGGCTTACAGCCTTATAGGCAATGCGCTGGACAACGCTTTGACTGGAAATGCTGCAGTAAATACGCTGGATGGTGGGCTAGGTGCAGATACCATGATTGGTGGTTTAGGTAACGACATCTACGTAGTCGATAATATTGGTGACGTTGTAACGGAGACTTCTACGTTAGCTACTGAACTTGATACGGTTCAAAGCTCTATTACCTACACACTAGGTACTAACGTTGAGAACCTTACCCTCACTGGCACTAACGCGATTAACGGTACAGGGAATGTCCTTAACAACACCATTACAGGCAATACTGGTAACAATATTCTTGATGGTGGCGCTGGTGTAGATACACTAGCCGGTGGTACAGGTAACGATACTTACATCGTAGACCTGACTGCAACTAATACCCTGCAAGATACGGTAACAGAAGCAGCCTCTGGCGGCGTGGATACACTCATCTTACGTGGTGGAGTTGTTGCTGCAGTGAGTACTATTACATTGGGTATCGAAGTAGACAACTTAGATGCCAGTGCAACAGGTACTACACTACTTAACCTGACAGGTAACGCATTAGCTAACGTGATCACAGGTAACGCTGCCAACAACGTGCTCAACGGTCTGGCTGGAAGTGACACCATGATCGGTGGTCTTGGCAATGACACCTACACGATTGATGTATTGACTGATGTCATTACCGAGAACCTGAATGAAGGTACAGACCTAGTCAACGTAGCCATTGCAACAGCCTCAGGTACTTACACGGTAGCTGCCAACGTAGAAAATGCTACATTAACTAATACTGTGGCTTATAGCCTAACTGGTAATGCGCTCGACAATATCCTGATAGGTAATACGCTAGTCAACACCATCAATGGTGGTGCAGGTAACGATACTTTAGATGGTGGTGCTGGTGCAGATATTCTTATAGGCGGTGCAGGAAACGACACTTACATCGTAGACCTGACCTCAACCAACACCCTCCAAGACACTGTAACGGAAGCTGCTTCAGGTGGCATCGATACACTAGTGCTTCGTGGCGGCACGGTATTAGCATCAGCTACAACCATCACCTTAAGCACCGAAGTAGACAACCTAGACGCCAGTGCAACAGGTGCAACGGTCTTGCTTAATCTGACAGGCAACGCGCTATCAAACTTCATGAAAGGCAACGCTGCCAATAACACTCTGACGGATACTGCTGGCGGCAACGACATTCTGCAAGGCTTCGCAGGTATCGACACCTTCAATGACACCGTAGGCAACAACCTACTTGATGGCGGACTAGGCAATGACCTCATCACCGCAGGTTCAGGTCGTGACATCATTATCGGTGGTCAAGGCAACGACACCATCACCACCGGCACTGGCTATGATGTCATCGTCTTTAACAAAGGTGATGGTCAAGACATTATCAATGCCTCTACCGGTGCAGACAACACCATCAGTCTAGGTGGTAACTTCGCCTACAGTGATTTAAGTCTCACTAAATCTACCAATGACCTCATCCTTAAAATGGGCGCGACCGATCAGATCACCCTTAAAGACTGGTACCTCACCAGCCCAACCAATAAGAGTGTCATCAATCTGCAAGTAGTTGCTGAAGCGATACAAGGTTTCACGTTAGGCGGTGCAGATACCCTACGCAACAACAAGATTGAGAACTTCAACTTCAGCAACCTGGTCGCTGCATTCGATACCGCTGGTGCAACAGCTAACTGGCAACTCACTGATGCTAGATTGACCACCCATTTACAAGCAGGCAGTGATACAGCAGCTATTGGCGGAGACTTAGCTTACCAATACGGCAACAACAGTAACTTGACTGGTATGGGCTTACTCAATGCACAGAGTGTGATTGCTGCAGCAAGCTTTGGACAGATGGCACAAACGCTGAACAATCCGACGGTATGGCAGGCTGAAGTGGCAAAGTTAGGTTAAGTTACAAAGGTCGTTGTTAAATGACTCACTGCGTCACATCAAAAGTGTGACGCAGTGAGTCTTATACAAAGTAGTTTATTAAACAACATCGTCAATCAGCATTGATAATTACAAAGGCAGAAAATTTAGTCTCATGCAATTAGCGCCGCAATCATCCCCACAATCAGCACTCTCTGACAAAGATCACTTCGACTTCTCCCCCGGTATCCTAGGCGTACAAGAACGACCACCCTCACCATTACCACGCATCGTATTACGCGGCGTGCTGATACTAGTCTTGCTCATGCTGCTTTGGGCAACGTTTGGTCGTCTAGATGTAGTCTCAGTCGCTGAAGGTAAACTCGTCCCCGTCAGTTATATCAAAATCGTACAACCCTCAGAAGCGGGTATCGTGCGGGATATCACCATCAAAGAAGGTCAAGCCGTCACTAAAGACCAAGTACTGATCCGCATGGATGCCAACATCTCTGAAGCAGACAGTAAAGCCGTACAAGCTGCCTTACAACATAAATCATTAGAACTACGGCGGATTGAAGCCGAACTGTCCAATCAGCCGTTCAAACGACAAGCGAAAGACTATAATGAGCTGTTTAACCGTATCTATGCAGAATACCAGTCTAATAGAATCGCGCTACAGGATGACTTAAATGCTGAGACTGCCAGCTTACAAAAAGCACACAGTGATTTAGCCGCCACGGTAGAAGTACAACATAAAATGGAACAAACACTTCCTAGCTATAAAGCCCAAGAAACCGCCTATAACGAATTAGTCAAAGACGGTTATGCGGGTACACTCATGGGGCAAGAGAAACAACGTGATCGTATTGATGCCGAACAAAACCTGCGTGCGCAAGAATTCAATGCAAAGAGCCTGCAAGCGAGCATTTTGCAATCACAAAAGAGACTCAATCAGGTGCAATCAGACTATCGTCAAAAGCTCGAAGCAGAACGCGTCGCCACATTTGCAGAATTCCAGCGTCTAGAACAAGAGTGGGCTAAACAATCCCACAAGAATAGTCTGTTAGAACTCAAAGCCCCACAAGCCGGCATCGTCAAAGACTTAGCCACACATACGCCTGGCACCGTCGTTTCACCGGGCACCGTCATTATGACGCTAGTCCCTAATAACGAAGCCCTACAAGCCGAAGTTTGGATGAAAAACGAAGATGCTGGCTTCGTCCACGCCGGCCAAGAAGTGAAGGTAAAACTCTCAGCTTACCCTTTCCAGAAATACGGCATGGTCGATGGCAAAGTATTACAAGTCAGTGCCGATGCTACCGATAAATCTGCTTCCAATACCAACCAAAACAACGCTGAACAAAATCAATCATCCAGCAATGCCCAGCTGTCCTATCGCACCATTATCCAGCTCAGCAAACAAAGCCTAGACACAGAGCAAGACAAGCTGCGTTTAACGCCAGGCATGCAAGTCGTCGCTGAGATCAAACTGGCCGATGAAACGGTAATGCAATATCTACTATCCCCCATCAGCAAAGCCTTCCGTGAAGCAGGTAGAGAGCGCTAGTATTAAAAACGACGGCCTCAGTAACTTCACAAGCCAATTCCGATTCATCCAAACCTTAATTTAAGTATCGTTATGAACTCAACCATTCGTACTCTCTGCATCCTATTGTTGCTAACGCCCGCCATGCTGAAGGCCGCACCACCAGCTCAAAACCTTAAAGACATTTATGAGCTAGCCTTGCAGCATGATTCTAACTGGGCCGCTGCACGCTACGCCAACACCGCCGCACAAGAGAAAATTGTGCAAGGTGAAGCCTTGTTACTTCCAACAGTCAGCATTAACAGTAGTGCCAATCATTCTGATACCAGCATCCAGTACACGGGAAACACTGTCTACAGAAACAATAACCAATCAGAAAAGTTTAATACTTTAAGCTACGGCATTAACGTCAATCAGCCCTTGTATCGCAAACAAAATACCGTGCAATATCAATCAGCCACTCTTCAAGTCAACTTTGCTGATCTGCAACTACAACAAGACCGCCAAGATCTGCTATTGAAGTCAGCACAAGCTTACTTTGATGTGCTGTTAGCGCAAGACAAACTGACCCTCAACCAAGCCCAAAAGTCAGCCATCTGTAGCCAGCTAGCCCAAGCTAAAGCCAACTTTAAAGCAGGCGTGTCGACCATTACTGATGTGGATGAGGCACAAGCCAAGTTTGATACTGTGCAATCGCAAGAGATCGCCGCCTACAACGAAATCGAAAACAAAAAACAAGCGGTACAACTACTCACCGGACAATACCCAGGGCCATTGAATGGCATTCAAACAAAAATCTCACTCAGCCTACCCGTGCTGGCAAAAGCAGAAAAAAATACTGAACACCCCAATGACAACAATCACAACGACAATATCTCCTTATGGATACAACAAGCGCAACAAAACAATATTGCACTCAATCAAAAGAAACTAGACTATGCACTGGCGAGTAAAGCCATAGAGCTTAACCAAGCCGGTCATCTTCCAACCTTAGATGCAGTAGCCAGCTATAACAGAACGAATGCCAATGGCGGTATCAACGGTTTTGGTAGTGATTTAAATAACACCACGGTTGGTTTACAGTTTCAAATGCCTTTATACCAAGGGGGAGCGACTAGCTCTAAAGTCAGAGAAGCCATTGCCAATCAACAAAAGGCACAAGAAGAAATCGAAGCGGCCCGACGTAAAGCTGAACTGGACACTAGGCAAGCTTATTTAGAAGTGACCAGTAACATTGCGCAAGCCAGTGCAAATGAACAAACCTTGTACTCCACAGAAAGTCAGCTGGCATCGACCAACAAGAGCTTTAAATTAGGCATTAGAACTAACGTAGATGTCCTGAATGCACTACAACAAGTATTTAACGCCAAAAGAGACTTATTGCAAACGCATTACAGCTACTTGCTGGGTTTGCTCAAACTCAAATATGCCAGTGGGATATTGCATGATCAGGATTTGGAAGAGGTGAATGGGCAGTTGGGGGTGGCTAGCTATTAGAGTTAATCCTGAATGTTAGTTTCAAGATAATCACTCTCTGGGATTGCACAAAAAAAGTATAAGCATCACTTTACTTTTGAAGGGCTGCAATGGGTCGGAAGCACCGATTCTCAGCGTCGGCTTTGGAGTGGTACAATTTCTTAGGCTTGCCGTTCCCATTAATTAACCGCATCATTGCTCACATGAGATTACTTTTTTTAAACCTTTGTTAGAAAGCAGTATCGAGGATACTCAATGGGTAAACAATACGAATCACTTTCTGAGAAATTAACCGAGTTCATCGCTGAACAGAAAATATTTTTCGTTGGCACGGCAACTGGGAGTAGTCGAGTTAATGTATCTCCTAAGGGAATGGACTCCCTTCGAGTCTTAAACAATAACCGAGTAATTTGGCTTAACGTCACTGGTAGCGGAAATGAAACATCAGCTCACGTTCAGATAGATCCGCGCATGACTATCATGTTTTGTGCATTTGAAGGCCCGCCTCTTATTCTTCGGCTTTACGGGACGGCAAGAGTCATCCACAAGAACGACGATAATTGGAATGATCTTTTTGCCCATTTCAATCCTTTGCCTGGCGCACGCCAGATATTTGATCTTTCAATTGAGTTAGTACAAACGTCCTGTGGAATGGCTGTGCCATTTTACGAACATACTGGAGATAGGGAGCTACTTTCTGATTGGGCAAAGAAAAAAGGAGATGACGGTCTGATGGAATATTGGGAAGAAAAGAATCAATCAAGTATCGACAATATTCCAACTAACATCATTGCGAAAAATCGTGTTGCCACATAACAGACGTACATGATCGGAACTTTGGGCCCTTTGCAGACGTTCAATGTTTTAATTAAGAGTGGGGTTATGCCAATACTCAAAAAAATGGTATTAAACAAAGCTCAAAATTCATTGGCCATAGAGGCGGTTGCGACACCTGTTTATAACTCGATTAGGGGATTGAGTTGCATGTTAGAGCTGAGTTTTAAGTAAAAGTGAAACTTGTTCTAATAATTTTTCAAATATTGGTCTTTTAACCCATTCTTCAAAAGATACGAGATGTGAGTGACTCCAATCTTCATTAAACTGAGTTAATTGTTCATCAGCGAACTCTTTGTCCATAACATTTAGATTTGCTTCGTCATTTAATCTAAACGACCGATTATCAAAATTTGTCGAGCCTACTGAAACTAATAAATTATCAATGATCATAATTTTACAGTGATACATTGTTGGTGAATATTCGGCAATTTGTATATGAGCTTTGAGCATTTCTCCCCAACCAGCGCGAGAGGCTTTTCGCACTAATTCCGTATCAATGTATTTGCCAGGAGTAATAATTCGAATGGCCACCCCACGCTTGGCAGCGTCAATTAAAGCCTTTGTAGATAATTTATCTGGTACGAAATAGGCACTTGAAATATATATGGATTCTTGAGCGGCTGTGATTGCCATCAGGTACATCAACTCCATTGAATCACTACCACCATTAGCAGAGCTACTAAACATTTGTGTAAGCATGCTGCCAGATTTCTTAATTTCCGGAAAATACTTTTGATCATGAAGTACTTTACCCTGTGCTTTAATCCAATTGTCCATGAACACCGCTTGCATCTGACCTACCACAGGGCCGGAAATTTGATAGTGAGAGTCTCGCCACTCGTCAGGATTTCGCGCATCTCCTCGCCACTGATCAGCAATACCAACCCCTCCCGTGAAACCTAATTGCCCGTCAATAATTAGTAGTTTACGATGAGTACGGTTATTGAGGCGAGGAAGGTGGCTCCAATGAGGTTTATGATACCGTTGAATTTCAACGCCAGCTTGAAGCATCTTGTCTAATTGTTTTTGCTCCATTTTCACGCTACCAAGCCAATCGAGCAAAACATGCACATGAACTCCAGCAAGCGCTCGACTACTTAATGCATCTGCGAACTCTTCCCCAATACTATCCGCCCAATAAATGAACGTTTCAAAAGTGATAGTTTGTTTTGCCTCACAAATTGCATTTAACATGACAGGGAAAATCTCATCCCCATTTGTTAGCATCTTTATCTCGTTACCATCTAGAAATGGTGGCCCAAGCAAGGCACTTATAGAACGCATGAATTGTGGATCTTGAATTGAGTAATGCTTTTCTAGCTTATGTTGTATTTTTTTCTCTGCTGTAACAAAATTCATCAAAATCAGTACAGAAAGCACTGTGAGAATAATGGTGATTAATATGATCATATTTTGCTCAGTTAATAGAGCTTGATTTTAGTAATTGCATCACTAAATTTAGATTCATAATTTATCCTTCAATAAATACATAAAACGTCACTGACGTAAGAGCTTATGTCAGCTTGCTATGGTTAGTTACTTAATGCAAAGACTTAGTTTGAAATAACTTTAGCTTTAACTTTCGTCAGGGCTGGTCTGTTAATTATATTAAAGGATTTATGAGTATGTACAAAGGTCAAATTATAGTTACTGGCTTCCCCCACTTCAGTGTACGTTTATTAAAAAGTATGGAAACCTAATTAAGGTAAGCACGTAAGTAAACTCCTACTTTCATCTCATCCATTTCCCGATATTAACTCTCTTGAGATTTCTTCAATATAGCTGCTGAGCTGAAGCTACGGCTTAAACCTAACTACTCTTGGAGAATAAAATGCTTACTAACGAAGACACAGTATCTGTACTTAATCATTTAATTGAGATTTCTAAAGATGGTGAAGAAGGTTATCTAAAATCTGCAGAAGACATAGAAAGTCAAAAGCTGAAATCTTATCTATTACGTCGATCAGCCGATGTGAAACAAAGTGTTCAGGAATTACAAAACTTAGTTCGTGAATTAGGAGGTACTCCCTCTGAATCATCAACTGTAGGTGGATATTTGCATCGTATGTGGATTGACGTTAAAACGGCAATCGTAAATAACGATGAATTGGCAGTTCTCAATGAACTAGAGCGCGGAGAGGATCAAGCACTTGAAGCTTATCGTGAAGCTGCTAAAAGAGAATTGCCCCCTTCTGCATCACAGCTAGTTTTACGTCAATTAATGGGCGTACAGCGTAATCATGATGAAGTGAAAGAGTTACGGGATGCGGCCCAATCATTAAGATAAACGAAAGCCAGTAGAATCTACGACATATTTTATTCAGGATTTAATTGACTTTACCCTTCTAAATAGACATTTCAAAGTGTCGACACAGGGAATGTCAGCTATGAAGGGGTTTTAGAAATGAGAGCTTTGAAAGAAGGATTACCTTACCCGCGGGGGGCATATTTTGATGGCAAAGGAACAAATTTTGCTCTGTTCTCAGATCATGCCACCCGTGTCATTGTATGTCTGTTCAGCGATGATGGCAATTCTGAGGTTGATCGAATTGAGTTAAAAGAATGCACTAATGGCGTATGGCATGGGTATCTTGATGATGTGCAACCGGGGCAACGTTATGGCTATCGAGTAGAGGGTCCCTGGAATCCCTTAGAGGGGCAAAGATTTAACTCGAACAAACTACTGTTAGATCCTTATGCTAGAAAGCTTTCAGGCTCCATCAAGTGGGATGATTCACTTTATGGCTATACCATTAGCGACGCTCCGGATGCAGATTTAGTGATGGATGGGCGAGATAGCGCTGCATTTATGCCAAAAGCTATCGTCACTGACCCAGCATCTCTGGTTAAAGCAAAAAAACCAAATATACGCTGGCCAAAAACTATCATTTACGAAGCGCATGTTAAAGGTCTGACAATGCAGCACCCTTTGATACCGGATGATATTCGTGGAACGTTCGCTGCGCTGAGCGACTCTGCTTTGATTAGCCACTTACAAAAAATTGGTGTGACCGCAATTGAGCTATTGCCTATCCATGCGTTTAGCCAAGATCACTATTTGCTTGAAAAAAATCTATCAAATTATTGGGGATACAACACGCTTTCTTATTTTGCGCCAGAGCCAGCTTATATTGGCTCTGGTGAGTTAGAAGAGATTTCACGAACTGTAGACTCTTTACATGAAGCAGGTATCGAAGTGATTTTGGATGTTGTATATAACCATACTTGTGAAGGAAATCACTTAGGCCCAACTCTGTCATGGAAAGGTATTGATAATCTCAGTTATTACAGACAACTTCCCGGTGATCCACGCTATTACGATAATTTAACGGGTTGTGGGAATGCCTTAAACACCTCGCACCCTAAGGTGTTGCAGATGATAATGGATAGCTTACGGATGTGGGCAACAGTTTATGGGATTGATGGTTTCAGATTTGACCTTGCATTGACCTTAGGCCGAAATGAAAATGGATTTAATCGAGATCACGCTTTATTCCACGCAATGCTCCAAGATCCTGTGTTAAGCCAGTGCAAATTAATTGCTGAACCATGGGATGTCGGTCCAGGTGGATTGCAATTAGGGTCGTTTCCACCAGGATTTTCAGAGTGGAATGGTGATTACCGTGACGTCACAAGAGAATATTGGTCTGGTAAAGAAGGTGTACTTTCCAGATTTGCTAGTAGATTTGCTGCATCAAGCGATTTATTCAATGAACATCATCGCAGACCTTGGTCTAGCGTTAACTTTATCACTGCGCATGATGGTTTTACATTGCACGATTTAGTGTCCTATAACGATAAGCACAATGATGCAAACCTTGAAGATAATAAAGATGGCGCTGATGATAACCGTAGTTGGAATTGCGGTGCCGAAGGTGATACTGATTCAAACGAGATAAACACTTTAAGGGCACAACAAAAAAGAAACTTTTTAGCTACTTTATTTCTTTCTCAGGGCATCCCTATGCTCTTGGCTGGTGATGAGCTAAATAATACGCAATTTGGCAATAACAATTCTTACTGTCAAGATAACGCAACAGGTTGGGTGAATTGGGAAAATGCTGATGAAGATTTAATTAATTTTGTGGGTGAATTAACTAGCTTGCGTAAGAAATATAATGCGATATCTAGAGCGGAATTCTTAACCGGTAAGGTGAATGATCACGGAAACTCTGATGTTGCATGGCTCAATGTCAATGGCGAAGTCATGACTGAGGAACAGTGGAATGACCCAAATAATAAGGCAATGGCTGTTAAATTTTCATCCCTAAATAAAAATGAGCCTCCGGTATTAGTGTTGCTAAATGCCTCTCATGTTATTGTTGAAGGAGTAATGCCATGTACAGATTTATATCAATGGAAGTTTCTTATGAATACAGTAATGGAAAGTGAGACTGATGATTCTAAAACCAGTTTAATGATGGCGCCTCGCTCTGTATATGTTTTTGAAGGTGAATTAATTAAGCAAACTTAAAAATCAAAGTGCTGTTGGTACAATATGACAACTTTATAAATCAGTGATCAATTGAAAGCATTTATGCATTATTACCTAATAAATATTTCACCATATTCAGAATAAAAAGCATGTCTAACACCGAATCAAAATCGGAATCAATACTTAAGAAACTAGGGCCTGGGCTTATTACTGGTGCTGCAGATGATGACCCAAGTGGCATCGCCACCTATTCACAAGCTGGTGCGCAGTTTGGTTTCAATATGTTGTGGACAGTTTTGTTCACATATCCGTTAATGGTTGGTATCCAGATTGTTAGCGCAAGAATTGGACGAGTAAGCGGTCATGGGCTTGCTAGCAATATCCGCAAACACTATCCAGCAAGCCTCTTGTACTTTATTGTAGGGCTATTATTAATTGCTAATACGATCAATATCGCTGCCGATATTGCAGCTATGGGTGATGCTCTCAAGTTACTGATTGGCGGTCGTGCTCATATCTATGTTATTGGTTTTGGCTTGCTATCCTTAGTTCTCCAAATATTCATTCCGTATACACGATACGTTCGGATTCTGAAATGGCTGACTTTGGCTTTGCTTGCCTATGTAGCAACCGTATTTGCTGTGCATACCCCGTGGTTGCCAATTCTTGAGGGCACGTTATTGCCGCATATTTCGTGGGAATCGGAATATATTACTACCGTCGTTGCCATTTTTGGCACAACAATCAGTCCATATTTGTTCTTTTGGCAAGCTTCACAAGAAGTTGAAGAGCAACGAATAAATCCTAAGGCAAAACCGTTGGTAGTTGCTCCTGATCAGGCAAGCGCTAATTTTAGGCGAATTAAAGTCGATACCTATATCGGCATGGGATTTTCTAATATGGTTGCATTCTTTATTGTACTAACCGCAGCGATAACCCTTAACGCACATGGAGTTGTAAATATTCAATCGTCAGCAGAGGCTGCAGAAGCTTTGCGTCCCATTGCTGGTGAATTTGCCTTTTGGCTTTTCAGTGCTGGCATCATTGGTACGGGCTTACTCGCAGTCCCTGTTTTGGCTGGATCAGCAGCTTATGCGATAGCGGAAACCTTCAAGTGGAAGGGTAGCTTAGAACTAGCACCTAAGCGGGCAAAAAGGTTTTATGGCATCATTGCTATTTCTACTTTGATTGGTGTGGCGTTGTGCTTCACTCCAATAGATCCAATTAAAGCACTTTACTGGAGTGCTGTGCTTAACGGTATCATTTCTGTTCCCATTATGGCCTTAATGATGCTAATGGCTGTTCGGCCTGAAATCATGGGGCAATTCACCATTACTAAAAAACTTAAGGTATTGGGCTGGTTGGCGACTTTAATGATGACCTTAGCAGTGACTGCAATGATATTCACCACGATTATTCGTTTATAAACGTGGTGAATTTAAATTTACTTTTTGTAAAAAATATTAAAAAAATTAAAGTGGCAACCAACTACGGTTGCCAAACAATTTAAGTATTGGTTTTAATACCAGGGTTTCCCCACTCAGTTTCAAGACGTCGACGATCTTCGTCTGTGCGAGGTTCAATGCCAATAAGTATTCCTCCTTCTTTGATACCTTGTTCATATTCTTTCAAACGATCCTCAGGTATACCCCATCCAATTAGTGCTCCCACAATTCCGCCAGTTACTCCGCCAGCACCCGCGCCAGCCAATCCCGCTGCCAATGGCCCAGCCACCCAAATCCCAAGGCCAGGCAATACTAACGTTGTACCAATGGCAACAACTGCCGCCGCAATAGCACCGATTGTTGCGCCTGCTACCCCACCAACTGTTGCTCCTTCAGAAGCTTTATTTCCAGCTTCAGTTTCTAAAGTAACATTCTTACCGTAATAGCGCTCTCTTGTTTCCTCCGACATTACGACATTAATATTTTCACTAGAATATCCTGCTTCTGATGCACTACGGTAAGCTCGATCAGCACTATCTTTGTCTTTAAACAGACCAGTTAAATAGCTCATTTATATCTCCTTTTGTTGTGGTGAAAAACTTAAAGTCATACTACAGAACCAGTTTCAGAGCATCAGTGTGATAGCGTACATATGTAAAGATTTTTGAAATTCGAACAAAATTACTTTGATTATGTTAGCAATCGCACATACGTCTTCTATGGAGGGGAGGAGTATTTATTAATAAACTCTTCTAGGTATCAAAACCTAGATTCGAATTAAAGCTACTCATGGCGCAGTTCTATGTTAATAAAGGAGATCATTATGCAAAGCCAAAAAAATACTACTCATCAAAATGCAATTACATTACTTGAAGAAGATCATAAAGTGGTGAATGCATTATTTAAGCAATATGAAAAAGCCACTTCTAATTCTGATAAGAAAGAGGTAGTAGCTAAAATATGCTCTGAACTTAGCATCCATGCAAAAGTGGAAGAAGAGATTTTTTACCCTAAGGTTAAAGCAGCATTAAAGGATTCGGAATTAATTCCTGAAGCAACAGTTGAGCATGCTTCCTTAAAATCTCTGATTGAACAAGTTGAGGATAAGGAGCCTGATGGTGAAATTTTTGATGCGAAAATAACCGTATTGTCAGAGTATGTTAAACACCATGTGAAAGAGGAGGAAGGAGAAATGTTTCCTAAAGCAGAAAAAACAAAGCTGGATATGTATGAAATTGGAGTGCAAATATTGAAACGGAAAGAGCAACTAAAAAAATTAAATAAAGCTAAGTAAATTGAAGCGACGTCAGTTTACTTTCATTGATAACTAACAAGTTAAAAATGGCTCCTAACTTTCCTCGAAAGTTGAATCTATTAAGACTTAGATAGAAATAGTCTTTGTTAATCTAAATTTGCATTGAATATGGGTCAACTAGCAAACCAGCTATTAAGTACATCTACCTTTTTGTACAGTTAAAACCCAAATTCAATTGGATTGTTAATAAAACTCTATGCTCTATATATTTTTGAAAACTTGTTGTGAAATGCTGCATCGAGATTTTAAAAGTTTGGTCCGATATTATTTAGATCATGAACTTCACTGTTGGAATACGTTTTAATAAACGATTCAATTTCTTGGCGCTTCTTATTTGCTTTTTCCCACTTCACTTCTATAGAGGATGAACATCCTAAATTCAATGGCTTCTCCAGATTAAGGAGGTGTAATCTAAATTTCTTATCTCGCTCATTTTGCAAATAAAGCGCGGCACAATTAGCCTCTTCCCAAGCTAGATAAAGCTTGTCCCATTTATCTAGATCTATATTTTTAGTAATCATAATTCCCTTCTCCTTAGATTAGGTTGTTAAGTTTATTTTTAGTCTTTATATTTTTCTCTCTAATAGTCTACACATAGGACGTTAGAAAATCTAACAAAGCTGCTTCCTCGGCAGCCAAATCAATTTTCTCAAATTGTGCAGTATCTGCTTCATACGGTAATTTATTTGAATTTTTACTTATTAACTTTGGTAATTCAGAACTTAATTTTCCATTTATATAAGAATCAATGATTATGGGATGTATATAGCATTTTCTACAGATGGTAGGTGTATTCCCCAGTTTTTTTGCTACTGTCTTAATAGTTTCCGCAACATTGTGCCTAGCTTCTACTTCAGAGGAAAAAGGAGGAAATTTCATTAATTCTACTGCAGCTTCAAGTGTGCCATACCAAGTTCTGAAATTTTTCGCAGTATAATTCGCACCTGTTAAATGTCGCAAATAGTCATTCACATCAGAAGAATTTATCGAATGTCTAAGACCTTGATCGTCAATGTATTGAAATAACTCCTGTCCTGGTATATCCCTGATTTTTTTAATAAGCTTCGCCAACCGTTTGTCAAAGACAGTAATGCTATGATGCACGCCGCTCTTGCCCTTAAACTCGAAATGCAATTCAGAACCGTTGATTTGAATGTGTTTGTTGCGCAAAGTGGTTAGACCATACGAATTATTATTTTTCGCATATTCATCATTACCAATACGTATCACGGTCAGTTGCAAAAGATAAACAACAGTAGCAAGTACCTTTGGTTGTGGTAAGCCTGACAAATACAAATCGGAGGCTATACCTTGCCGAATCGCTGGAAGCAATGTACCAAAGGCAATCATTTGCTCATATTTAGCCTCATCACGAACTTTTCGCCAAAGGTTGTGATAGCGGTATTGCTTCCTAAACTTAGCATCTCTACCTGTTGCTTGGATATGCCCATTCTTCAAAGGGCATATCCAGACATTAGTCCAAGCTGGCGGAATAGCTAATGCTTTTATGCGCGATATAACCGACTCATCAGCAATGCGCTGACCATCACAATCTAAGTAATGAGTTTTACCTCTAATGCTTTTCCGTGTAAACCCCGCGTTAGTTTCACTAACAAAATGCAAATTTTCTACATTAACCAAAGTAGCAACCCAATTGTAAAAAGGCGATACTAGTAAAAATATCGCCCGTCAAAAAAACTTTGTGCATAGTTTAATTAGAAACTGGAGGCGCCCCTTCAGGCTCACTCGGTTGAACTGGATTACCCTTAGTCGTGCCAGTATTTTCCTCTTTAGATCTCTGGACTTTATTTTTAGAACCATGGTGACGTTTCTTAGGGGCCTCTGAGGCTCCCTTCTCAGTCCGTTTATTTTGCTCCACGTGTTGGGGAGTGTCCGAGTTACCTAAATTCTTTGCGTCCTCATGCACGCGATCTTGGTTAACCCCAGTAGGTCCTTTGTCTGTACGACTTTCCTGTGCTTTATGCTGTGGGGAATCGGATGTACCAATCGAGCTTCCATCATCAGTGTTATTTTCCTGAGTCGCAGCATAAAGAGAAAGTGAACTTAAGATTAAAGATGCTCCAAATATTATTTTTACAGTTTTATACATATCAAAATCCTCAAAAAGTTGTAGCTGTTTATTTTGACTATGCGCAAAAAATTAAAAATGTAAGTCTGTGCTGAAAATGATGTAGCACAGAGCTGAGTTCAACATTAGGCTCTTACTACAATTTAAAATACACATCTTTCAGGACATTCTCTTGTAGAAAGTTGAATATAATAAAACCAACTCCACATTGTGCACTGTCACTATTAATAGTATCTACAACATATAAATGCTTCTGTTAGACAGCGTACATATGAGAATTTTTCGACATGCTTTTATTTTATAAATTTAATGTGAATTAGAAGCCACATTTGGAGAAATTATGCATTGAGAAAAGTAGCAAATGACATAAAAAAATATTTGAAATTGTAATAATTTAGTATTAAGCTATTGTATCTATTCATTGTTTCCAAAGGCTTTTTCCAAAGGTGGCGTGAAATGACAGCAAATTACTCAAAACTACCTGTCAAGATAGAAATAGAAAAGCTCCATTATGCTAATCTGATCTTGGATTCCCAATTTGAAACTCTTTTTAACTCAATCACTGAACTCACATCTCGTGTTTGCGAGGTTCCCGCAGCTTCAATTGTTTTAGTAAATAATGAAAGTATTCAGCTGCAATATCCAGTAGGACATTCGATTTCCTATATATTGAAAGATCGCATGTGTTTCTCCGATATTTTTCCAAAAGATATGGATTATTTCGAAGGTTCATCAATTAACCTAAACACAATCGGTGAAAGTAAAAAGAGCGATGTTGAATACCCAGAAGATAAATTTTATGCGGGCGCTAGAATAAAATTACCGCTCGGAGAAATGATCGGTGTACTTTTTGTATTTGATATTGCGCCAAGAACGCTTTCATCAATGCAACGTGAGTATTTGACAGGCATGGCAAATGTCATTGAAAAAGCACTGGTTATTAGTAATTCGATACACAATTTGACTTAGTGCACAACGATAATGGAATTTATTATGTGTGAAACAGTATGAAATTTTATCTTATTCCCACATATTATTCAGTGAATATTCTCCACTAATTTAATTCCGAAATTATTGAAATTATTATCCATTCACGAGAAGGAGATAGTTATGTTCTTTCTAGGTTGGCAAGGAATATATACATTCGTAACCTTATGTGTTTTCGTTATCTTAGTAATTTTTGTATTTGCAAAAAAACTAAATTGATAACCTTTAAGAAACATTCTAAATAGTTGCCAGAATCGCAAACTATGGGCTCAAGTTTTTGATGGCAAAGTCAAATACAACTAAAAAATGCCATTTATTAACACGGACCTTTAAAGTAACTTAATTCTAAGACCAACTAAACTTGTCAAGACATTAACCTAAATCGTAGAAATTAATTATCTGGATTGGACTATATTTTTTATTTATGTCAGAAAAATCTGACAATAAATTTATCCATATCCTACACTGATTAGTAAGTTATTCTGATTTTGAAAAACATTGCTGAGTAGCAACATTACATCTCTCATATGGAGGTGATATGTATGACAACGCTAATAAAAAAAGAAACCATTAACTTTGATGAAAGTTTGTCCTGCAATAACTTATTAGGCAGTTTGCCCGCCGAAGAGCTTGACTATTGGAAACCTTTCTTGAAGTTGGTTTCATTACCTTTGAACCATGTTATTTGGGAATCAGGGGCAAAATCAAAATATATGTTTTTCCCTACGACTGCAATTGTTTCGTATATGTATATGAATGAAGATGGAAAGTCTTCTGAAGTAATTACTGTAGGAAACGAGGGCGCGGTAGGAATTTCATTACTTCTATCAGACAGCCCAATGATAAGTCAGGCTGTAATAGAAACAGCTGGCGAAGGTTATTTATTAGATGCTAATTTGATTCAATTAGCATTTGAACGTAATGCAATGCTTAAAACACTTTTAAAATACTCGCAAGAGATGATTAGACAATTGATCCAAAACTCAATAAGCAAACAGCATTTATCTGTACAGCAACAGTTAAGTCGTCGTTTATTGTTAGGGCTGGATAGAGCAAACTCTAGTCAATTAGCTTTAACTCACGAAAAGCTAGCCAACATTTTGGGAGTGCGTCGAGAAAGTGTCACTCAAGCGGCGATGAAGTTACAACAATGTGGCGCTATAAGTTATATCCGAGGTCATCTTACAGTACTCGATCGTCATATTTTAGAGAGGAGTTGTACCCTTTAAAATTAAAAATCCTTAATTTTTTATCTGGAGTGGGTTTCTAGTCGATTGACTAAATAGTGAGGAGAGTTCGTATATGTTTTGTAATTCTCACCTAACTTTTATACTTCCGCGAATAACAATTCAAGCATGTAGAAGTTTATTATTTTGTATTTATCATTAATTTTATCTTTGTTATGGAGATCAATAATGGTTAAACAGGTTAAACGAACTAACACAATTTTTGAAATGGCCGCTAAAAAAGGGGCAAAATTGTCTCAAAAAAAGCATTTTGCATCTGCCACTGAAATGATGGAGATGATCGGACTGCCAGTTAGTGTTATTGACAGAGTGTTATACGAGCCACATAACATTAGAAGCACTGATTTAGCAGATTAAATTAAATTTTCAAATCGGAGTGACTCATGGAAAAGCGTGCAAATGATAAATTTGATCAGTTAGTAAACAAAGGACTTATAATGAATAAGTTCAGGGGAAGTTTCCAAGCAAGTAAAATGATGGCTCGCGCCGGCTTACCAACTTCTGTAATACTTAGAGTTCTAACAACACCTCAAAAAACAAGAAGATCTGATTGGCGATAGTTAATAATCTTTAAAAAGCTCTTTTTAAAACTAACTAATATGATTAGCTTCATAGAAGCCATAATGGTGAAGATAACCACCTAATCAATTTGATTTGAATTATATCGTTCGGTAAACGTTTTAGCACTTGTGATTTCTAATAACTAACTCTTACTTAGAGCTACTTAGGGCTACTTAGGGCTTCATAAATGCTATGAAATCTTTATTGTTTACACCGTAAAAACAATGCTAAAAATTTAGTAACCCCAAACTTCATATGCAAGGTTTAGCCTAAATCCAATGTAAAAACCAAATGTATTTTTTCTAGTTTCAAACTAACTCTTCTGCATTCTATCTGTCAGTCTTCTCTTACATTAATATCAGCCCGTGACCTATTAAAGCTAGTCCCAATTCGATAATAAAATACTTCCGTAGTTTACTTTTAAGTATTTTTTAAACAAATTTTAGGAGATTCTCATGAAAAGTATTATTAAAAGCTTAGTATTAATTAGTGCATTATCACTTCCAATCGCAACGTTTGCTGCAGAGGGCGATAGCGTTGGCACGAAAGTTAGTGACTCAATAGTCACTGCAAAGGTTAAAACAGAGTTTGCCAAAGATAAGCTAGTAAAGGCGATGGACATTAAAGTTGAGACAGACAGCAACGGGATGGTCGAGCTTTCTGGTAATGCAAAAACAAAAGCTGAAGCTGAACAAGCTGTGAAGCTAGCCAAGTCTGTTAAGGGTGTTACGGGTGTAAAAGATGATATAAAAATTGCTAACTAAATTTATCATCTACAGCAATAGAAGTTGGATTATAAGGTGT
>Ga0208125_100299_pt1 | contig 34730 bp, 32 predicted proteins | sample LakWasM128_HOW14_2_FD_183938 | JGI IMG/M metagenome (GOLD analysis project Ga0208125, IMG submission 183938) | Freshwater sediment methanotrophic microbial communities from Lake Washington under simulated oxygen tension - Sediment Metagenome... | ecosystem: Environmental > Aquatic > Freshwater >...
CTCACCAAGGTGGGGGTACGTAAATGAAGCACTTAAAACAAGCTAACCCATCATTCAAGCGGGACGATGGACTTGCCCTAAAAAAGTAGATACATCACTCTAACTTTTGAATGTCGCTTAAGGGTCGTTTGGGTCGAATATGGTCGTCTGCAATCAGGAAGTCTAAATTTTGACCTTGATTAACAGTTTATTTCAAAGTGAGTTACTACTCAATTGACGGAAAACCCAACTCCTTACTAATAAATTTTGTTGTTAAAAATACTGTTTAATAACAAAAAATTATATACCAAATGTTGAAATTAGTATTTAATATCAATTAGTTACGTTTATTTTTCCCTTGCTAATAATGGACAATTCAATTTAGAATTGAGAGATGAGTCCATTTGCATACCAACTTAAAAAAATTCGCACAGACAGACAACTTCAGCAAAAAACTATGGCTGAAATGATTGGCTGTGAACAAAGCTATTTGAGTGCTTTGGAGACGGATTCAAAAGTCCCGCCGCAAAATGAGAAATTACTTCAGCTACTAAAGAAATTAAACCTTAACTCTGAAGAAGAAACTGTATTAATCGTTGCAGCAGAAAAGTCCAAGCGGTCAATCAGACTTCCGCTAAAAGCTCAATCTCGCCTTTTTGAAATATGTCATCAATTAGAAGATCAATTACCGTGTATCAGCGATCTTCAATTAGAACTAATTGGTTTAGCACTTCGAATTAATACAAATGAAGTGGGGGTACCCAAAATGTAAAAGGACAAACTTTTTAGGCTTGTCCTTTTACATTTTGGGCGATTGTACTGCTCTTTGCAAAGCTAAGTATCTTCCACCTCGTAAACGGCGTCAAGTCCCACATCAACACACACAGACAAAACTGTCGGTTTTTTTAACCGCCAGAGGTTATTTTTTCGCTCAAAAAAATCTGTGTGTTCTAGCTTAATTTAAAAATGCGCTTTGTGTGTAAGTACTCACTTTGCCCAAAGCGATGGAGACTGTTATGAAAGTACGAAAAGTTGTGACAAGAAGTGGTCAAGGTTTCAGGGGTGATTTTCCATCTAGAAAGTTAAATAGATCAGTGGAATTTGAGTCAACCTTGGAAAGAGATGCAATTTTACTGTTCGAATTTTCCAATGGAATAAAAAGTTATCAGGAACAGCCGGAGCTTATTATCTATGAGCAAGATGGGGAGATGCGACGTTATTTTCCAGATTTTTCTATTATTTTAAACAATGATAAAGATATCCATTATGAAGTAAAGCCCCTCTCAAAATTCAATTCCACTGATTTAGTTAGGAAGTTCGAATCAGTAAAGTGGCATTACGAACGAACCGGTAGAGATTTTAGAATTTTAGTGGATAAAGAAATACGTGCAGAACCAAGACTCACCAATCTAAAGCTTTTAGCTAGAGTCCAGCATTATCAAGGGGATTTAAGTGAAATTGGATTAAAGGCAATCCTTTTATTAAAAACTGGTTCAGTCTTTACTGTTAAGTCGCTTTCCGACATTGTCAGCCGAACTATTGTATTAGTGCTAATCGCGCATGGTGATATCTGCTGTGATTTGAATATTGATTTTGATTCCGAAGCCAATTTTTTACGTTTACCGGAGGAGAATGATCATGATGCGCTTTTCGTTTAAAAAAGGCTTGGTTTTTATTGAGGTCAATACTCGGTGGCAGCTCATTCGACGACTAGCTACAGGCAAATTGCAGTTCGAAAATGATTTAGGCGAAATCAAGACTTTAATGGATGCTGAGGTGTTATCTCTTTGGAAAAAGAGTATATGGGTTGTCGATGAATCCACTTTAGGGTCACAGAAGGATGCCATCTATCTAGCGACACCGCGAGATTTAAGTACATTTCCTGAAAGATGGCAAAAGTGCGCACAGAATCGTATTCACTATATCAATTGGATTAACCCAGAAGAAAATAAATACAACGCAGAACGTTGGAATGCACTTATAGAATTTGCCGCAAAAGAAATTGGAGATTTAAATCCGCCACGTGCTTCTACAGTACATGACTGGTGGAGAAAATACCGTGTGACAAAAAGTATCGTTGCCCTTATACCCAGATCGGTAATAGGTTACGAGCAAGTAAAGGACCCGAGATATGCCATTTTTGAGGATGTTATTGGCTCCATCTACCTTACGACCCAAAAGCGTCCTAAATCTGATGCGGTGAAAGCCATACAGGACCGCATTAAAGAAATAAATATTGGAAAGTCGGCTGAAACGCAAATTCCAAAGTTAGGTAGATCCACTATTTACAGATGGATTGCTGAACTGCATCAGGACATAGTGGACGGATCACGTTTAGGGGCGAATGCTGCGCGGGTTAAATATCGCATGGCGATGGGTGGTCTCAAAGTCACAGGAATTTTAGAACGAATTGAAATAGACCATACACCTCTGGATTTGATCGTTGTGGAAAAACATACGATGCTGCCATTGGGACGACCATGGCTGACACTCGCTATCGATAAATATAGCCGCATGGTGGTTGGTTTTTATATCTGCTTTAATGCCCCTTCAAGCTATTCTGTCCTGCAATGCATTAAGCGGGCGATTCTCCCAAAAGATGATTGGCTCGCAAGGTTTCCTGACATTAAAGGCTCTTGGCCAGCTTTTGGAATCCCCGTTCTGGTCGCTACTGATAATGGTATGGATCTGCATTCAATCGCTTTCCGAACGATTGGTAAAGAAATAGGTTTCCAAATTTTATATTGTCCTGCTGGCGATCCAACAACAAAAGGCAGCATGGAGAGATTTTTTAGGACATTGAATCAAGGCTTGATCCATCGTTTGCCAGGGACTGTTTTTTCTAATATTGATGAGCGAGGTGATTATCCATCAGAGGAAATGGCCGCCATAGATATGGAAACGCTGGTACATCTGATTACCAAGTGGATTGTCGATATTTACAACGTTACCTATCATCGGGGCATCAAGTCGACCCCACTCGTTAAATGGCTAGAGTCAGCACAAAGAAGCATGATTGATCTGCCCGTGTATCCGCAACAATTGGATGTGATTATTGGCATTCCAGCCAAACGTACGGTATTTCATTATGGAATCGAGTTGGATGGATTGCATTACAACTCAAAAACCCTTCAGGAAATCAGAAAATTTTCTGGTGAAAATATGCAAGTAGACCTTAAATATTATGAAGATAGTGTTGCCTACATACATGTATTTAATTCGTTTAAAAAAGAGTATTTCCAGGTACAAGCAGTCGATGAAAGTTATGCAAATAATCTTCATCGGGAGACACATCGATTGTCACGTGCGCATGCACGTAAGATATTTGGTGAGGTGTATTCAAAAGATCAGCTGTCAGATGCTCGAAAAGATATTGAAGAAAGGATAAAAAATGCGGTAAAAAATAAAAAAATGGGCGTACGTAAAAATGGCGCTAATTTATTAAACCATGATTCTGAAGCCGTTTTAAAATCCAAAAATCCCATTGCTGAAGCCATGAAACCACTGAAATCAGCCAAACTTAATCCACCAGAAGATCTGCCAGATGGGCTGGATGACGCTTTGCCAGACCTATTAAAGAAGTTAGCTAAAGATATGAATTTTGATGATGAGGAGAACCAGGAATGAATCCCATTGATATTGTAAATTTGTATTCTGGATCATCAGGTGAAAATGATTCAGAACGTATTGTCAAACATGCAGCATCTTCTAGCTTTAGTCTGCGTAAAGTAATATTGCTTCATCGGAGAATTAAACAAGGCATTATTCTGATTGCTGAGCTTCATCATTACAGCAAATCAAATAGTGTGGGCGGCGGCTTATTGATTACAGGTCCGAGTGGAGTTGGTAAAACCACATTGATTATCCAATACCTAGAAAACTTTCCAAGGGAATTGACTCGGCAAAAGACCATCATCCCAGTACTTTATATAGTGACACCCGCTTCACCCACCGTTAAAAGCTTTGCTGAAGCTATCCTGTTGGCACTTGGTGACCCAATGGCGCACCGAGGCACTGCAGAAGAAAAAACCTTCAGAATTTATCAACTCCTTAAGGCTTGTGAAGTTGAAATGTTGCTGATTGATGAATTCCAGCATTTTTACTATACACGTACGATGATCGAATTTAGGCAAGTAACGGATTGGCTAAAAAATATGATCAGCATTACTGGATTGGCTTATGTGCTAGTTGGATTGGATGAAGCTAATAAAGTTATATTTACCAATGAACAATTGGCGCGTCGGTTTTCATCAAGGCTACATATTTCAAAATTTTCACTCAATGATGAGAAGGATTTTGTTGAGTTCAGAGCAGTATTGAAAGGGCTGCAGCAAGTATTACCACTTCAAGTACAAGAACCCTTGTTTGAAGCAAATTTGGCCAGACGATTTTTGATTGCAAGTGATGGGGTGCTGGATTACGTGCGAAAGATTTTGGAAGGCGCTGTAGTCGCGGCCAATCGGGCTGGGCTAAATAAACTTGATATGGGTGCTTATGAAGCTGGATTTCGTTCGAATGTTTGGCCAGAGGTTGCTGATCGATTGAACCCTTTTCATCCTGAGTCTCCTTTAAGGAGACTTAATAAGGCGGGTGAGCCTTTTTATCCTGGAGATAAGCGGCATGCAATCGGCAGTCCTTTAGCAAGAAGACAAGTTGGTTCGCTTAGTAAGGAGGAACTATAAGTGAAAACTCAATTAAATATGAACTCTGGAACGAGTTCGCTTTTGTTAAGACCTCATCCATACCGGAATGAAGGCCCCAAGGGATATATGCTTCGCCTTGCAGAAGCTAACTGGATGCCTGTTAGGGAGTTGCAATTGATTGGGTTGATTTACGAACCCCAAACGCTGATGAATGAAGGCTTACTGCCATTAAAAGAGCTCAATCCAGATTTGCATAGAAGTGTTGAATATTATTCAGACCTTTTATTTAATAAAAAGCGAGTTTGGAATCACCAGCATGCGCGATTTTGTTCGCAGTGTTTAGCCGAAGATGCATTTTGGCGTGCCGAATGGGAGCTACTTTTCTATGATGCTTGTGCGACGCATGGCACCTGGCTTATTGATCGATGTTCCTCTTGCGGACATGAAATCTCATGGAATAGAACTTCATTGATTAGATGCCAATGCAGTGCTGACTTAAGAGCCGAGACTCCTGCAAAATGCTCTGAAAATACTAGAGCTCTATCAGAAGTGCTGAAGAATAAGATTACTGGCCATCATTCGATTATTTACTCAGCGCCATTTAGTAAAACAGATGTCGAGCAAACTCAACGAATTATTCGATATCTTGGTACCTATATGGATGAAGCGTCAGGAAAGAACCCTTTGAAGATTCCACAGGCAGGATTGATGAGCCGCTCGTGGAGTTCTATTTCGCTTGCTGCTGAAATTGTATTCAATTGGCCTAATAATCTATATTTATCACTAGAAAATATACAGAGTAAATCAGCTTCAATTGATAAACCAACACTCAATACAGTATTTGGATATGCATATCATTATCTATACAAGGGTTTAACAGGCGCCGCTTTTGAGGAGCTAAGAAATGCATTCGAAAACTGGATAGGCGCTTCTTGGAAGGGTGGGCTTGCTAAGCGTAATAAACGCCTTGCAACGCTGATACTTGAGAGGGCTGCATGGATACCAGCAAACCTTGCCTGTGACATGTTGGGAATTTCACATCAACGTCTGAAGTACTTGATACGAGAAGGCGTGTTGGAGGGAGAGGAATACTTAAGCGAAAAAGGGCGTAGTTTTGTGATGGTCAGACGAGATAACCTTGAAGTAATCAAACACAATCTATCGGGTGAAATCGACATGACAGCAGCGGGCGCGCTGCTCGGTCTCGGTAAGAAACGTATGCGGCAATTGTTGAGGTTAATTTTTCCTGAGTCGCGTAAATCGGGTTTGTCCTCTTCGGCGCCTTGGACAGTATCGAGATTTGAAATTAACAAGCTATTGGCTTTAGCAGACGAACTCCCAATACTTTCCATCCCTGATGAAGGGAGTGTAACTTTAAATCATATTTTACGTTATTGGGCTTGGACTGCGGATGACTTAGGAGCGCTAATTTATGCAGTTAGATCATCAGAATTAATTCCTGAAAATGTATTAGATGGCGTTGTAGGAATCAGTGGCTGGATTTTTAACGAAAATATGCTTAAAGCATGGAAGGCTAAAGCTCAGCAAGGATTTGGCATATGGTTGAATGTAACGCAGGCAGCAAAACTAATTGGAATTAAGCAGGAGGTAGCTTATCAATTAGTCCATATGAATTTAATCCATGCTGAATCAAAGCATATGCAGCCCAAAGGTGGTTTACGCATTCGACGGACTGAAGTCGAAAAGTTTAAACTCAACTATATCTTTGCTACTGAAGTTGCCCAAAGACTTGGTGTTTCACCCAGAAAAGCTATAAGTATTTTACAAAAGCGATCAATCGAACCAATTTCAGGCCCAGGGATTGATGAGGGGAGGCAAGTGCTTTATACAAGAAATATCCAATTGGAGAAGGTTTTTGATGAAGTTGAAAATGTAGGGAGCTTGCAGTTGGAGCTACATTCACGAAAGCTTAAGGAAACGTAAAAAATGACTACATTATCTAATAAAGTTTGGACAACAACTTTGATTGATGCTGGCGATGGTTCTGGTGATGCCATTCTTATTTTTCCAGACGAACTAATGACATTGATTGGCTGGGTTGAAGGAGACATTCTCTCGCTCGAAGCTGAGGATAGTTGTATTAAAGTCACCAAAAATAGCAACAACCTACAATTATAAGGTTCTGGATTTATATTTGTATTAAGTGAGTTTATGTAAAAACATAAACTCACTTCTAGGCCTACTTCAACAGGTAATATGGTCATATACAATTTATAGGCGTTTTGTAGAGTAACTTTGAACATTACATTAACAGATGCCTATACTAACAGTATACTAAATTATTAAAATAATCATATTAATCAATATGTTGTATTGAGTTATATTCTAGTATAAGCTCTGGCTAATGTTAGATATAGCACACAAAAGAATTGTGGTTTTTCTCGATTTCGATGGAGTTCTGCATCCAGATGCAGTTTACCGATACTCCAAAAAACCGTTAGAGCTTAGAGCTGTAGGTACACTGATGATGCATGCGCCATCACTCGAGGCGATATTAGACGAAATTGATCCGCATGGACATATCAGGATCATCTTATCCACATCTTGGATTAGATTTTTAGGATTTAGTAAAACCGTGAAAAAGATGACACCTCGACTGAGAAATCGTGTGGATGGTGCAACTTGGCATTCAGGGATGACAAAATCGGACGGACAACCATATAGCCGCCCTACAGATCCCTTCAACGGGATGGCTAGATGGCAACAAATTCAGTGGTATGTTAATCGCCACGGGATTCGGCATTGGATTGCAATTGATGATCTTCACTCGGGTGGAGAGGCTTGGCCAGATAAGTTGCGCGATCACCTAATTCTGACGGATGCCGATAAGGGCATAGGATGTCAGAATATACAGGCTGAACTTAAAATGAAGCTAAAAGCACTTATGAAGAACGGATAGTTGCAAGTATCGTGGCAATTCACAGTATGTTTTAAATCGACTTATTACGAATTATTAAACTAGACAAATAACATCTTCGCGAGCTATCATCTAAGTACGGCGCCAGCCATACTTGCACACGAGTAAAAATCGGCACTTCAAATTACTTGATTTAAATGATGTAAAACTAACCCTATAAATCGACACTGGGGTTTTAAACGTGTGCGCTACCCAGAGTCAATATTTATAAAGGTAGTTATCATGACAATCAAAGACATCATATACTCAGTCCACCAAGACTTAGAGCAAATCACCAATATCTCTGTTAAACGATCTCATATTTATGAGGTGCTTGCAGCTGCTTATAGCTTTAAAACCTATGCATCATTAGCCAGCCAGGCTATTCTTATACAACGTAAGCATCTAGACTCCGTTCATACTGTTAATATAGAGCAAATTCAGAAGCGCTTTGAAGAGCTCGGTTATAACAGCATATTAGCTAAAGAGTTGCCTTTGATTATCCGTGATCGTCGGATAGGCGCATTGACCCTTGAAGATCTCTTGAATGAATTAAAAAATGAAGATTTTTCAATTGATTACGACTGGGAGCATGAAAACTCATCTCAGCAACTTAATCCTGAAGTATTTCAGGCATTAGAGACTGCAGCAAAGATAGGTAACCCGCTCTCACACTATGCACTTGCATTGCATCATCAGAATAGTGATGAAATCGATAATGACGAGATGATCAGTGATTATTGGTATAAACAGAAACAGTTGGGTCGAGAGCTAAGTGATATAGAAAAAGAATTTGCACGTGCATATCAACAAAAGCTTACTTCAAAAAATAAATATCAGTTTCATCTTCGTGAGGCTGCGCGACTGGGTTGTGATTTAGCACAGCTTGATTTAGCAGAGAAGTTTGATGATCCCACTTTTTTTGAAGGTAATCATCAAAATATTGATGTTGATCCTATGAAAATTGCAGAGGTAGCTGAAAGTTTAGGTAGGCCTGTTGATCATCACACATGGCTAACTATAGCTGCTGAAGCTGGAAATGTAGAGGCTATGCGTGAGCTGATAGAGAGTTACGACAGTAAAGATTTAGCTCGCTGTTGGACTTGGGTCTATTTATCTCAATCGCTTGATCATGACCTCACTCAAGATCGTTACTATGGAATGCATGACGATGGTTCTGTTTACGATGACGATATTGGTGGAACATTGCATGTCGGAGGTGAAGGTGGAGTTGAACTGCCATTGCTTGAAGCAAGCAATGATCAACTAGCTAGAAGCGCCGCTGAGGAACTCTTTAAACTTATACAGGCTCACAACAGCTAGAGTTAGTTGTCATTTTCAAAAGTGGTTGGAAGGTGCAGAATCCCATTATACTTTTTGGGAGATCATCCCAAATTGTCGTATAACTCGTTCTCTTAATGCATCTTCCACGGTCGCTTATCCGCGATTGATGGCTAAGTAACTCAAAGACTCAATAATGCAGAAAGCTTAGTTCATGACTGATATGTATCGCTTTAATCAATACCTCACATTAGCTGATCAACTGGCTCACACGGCTACAAAAGAAGATCTAGCTGAATGTGCCAGATTACTAGCAATCAATATTGCACACTATGAGTCTGTCCACGGCCCATTGCCGCTAGACGAAACATTAGAAATGGCATATTCAGACGAGCCAAATCAGGCACAGATTGATTTAATGACTAGAGGTATGGAGACTATGGTTGGCGTACTGGGTGGAATTGTTCAAGGATTTGAACCTAAAAATAATCACTAATGGCAATTCTTGCGTTCCCACTTATCTTTTAATTTTGCTTCTTCTTTCGTTTGCCATTGCATGTTGTAGGCCTTATCTTCACCGCCACATGCTAAAGGATCTATGTGATCAATTACATAGCCTTTACAGCCGTAACGCACTTTCACTTTACCTGTTGATGGGCAGGGATGATGCCGCATAAATTCAGCTTTTTCTCGGTAGCTTCTTTCTTGTCTTCCTTCAGTCACGTTGCTAAAAGTTAGTAATATTAAAAATGCTGCTAGATATCTCATTAATCGTATTTCTCTTAATATCTTAAAAAATCAGCAGTATTTTAAGCCTCCTTTTGACTCGATGTTGGTTTTCAACTAATTTCTTATAGCTTCGACTCTTGTTATAGGTTAACAATCTTTAAATGTGCCTACTGGACTTCACCTGCTTTAGTAAAGTTTTAGAAATATCGCATATCATGTGGACTAGGAACCGACCTGTTTTTATGAAAGCCAGATTAATATGATTGCTGATGCAGCCGTTATCGATGCCGTCACACTTTTAGACCAGAATCCTGATTACAAAATAATTAGACGTATCAGTTCTCGAACATCATTTGCAGAGCATGACGGACGAGCATTGTTAAAAGGTGTGGTGGTTGACACAGAAACCACAGGTACTAATCCAGACCAAGATGCCATTATTGAACTAGGTATGGTTTTGTTCGAGTTTGATCCTCAAACAGGAGTAGCCTACAACGTACTCAGTGCATTTGATGAACTAGAAGATCCTGGCTTTCCAATTCCACCAGACTCTACTGCAGTACATGGCATCACAGATGCTATGGTCATGGGTAAGAAAATTGATAACAACAGCGTGGCGCACTTTCTAGAAGACGTCAGCATCGTCATTGCTCACAACGCTAAGTTTGATCGTGTATTTCTAGAAAAACGACTGCCAATATTTGAGTCTCTACCTTGGGCGTGTACCTTTGCACAGATTGACTGGAGTGGCGAAGGTATAGGATCAGCTAAACTCGAATACATTGCCTATCAATACGGATTCTTTTACGACGCACACCGTGCAGAAGTTGATTGCTTTGCATTGCTTGAAATACTTCAAAAGTCGCTACCTAAATCAAAAGAGTTGGTCTTAAAGTCCTTACTACTCTCACTGCATCAGAAAAGTTATACCATCTCTGCGCTAGGCTCACCATTTGAAACTAAAGATATTCTTAAAGCAAATGGCTATCGATGGAATGGTGATAAGAAATGCTGGCATAACACCCTAACTGGTGACGATGCTATTAAGGAAGAAGTGGTTTGGTTGAAAGATAATGTCTATAGTGGAAAACCAGCTAAAGTTGAAATTGAGGTTTTGAATTGCCTGACGCGGTTTTCAAACAGATCCGGAAACCGTGGCGTTCGAGAAATATAGTTTTTGAACATCTGCGAGTCATGGCATGTTTGCCTGGGTCTATAACAAACCATGGGAAACCCAGTCATGAAAATAAAGGATATCTAACTAACGTCCTGACTACTTATACAAATCTTTAACGATAAGAAGGGTCCTTGCAGTTATTGCTAGAAGAAAACTCGCTACTGGTTCTTTCCATTCCCCATATTTTATTGCCAGCCCGCTTAGGATTCTCAATAAAATGCAGATTTCTTTCCTTAAAATGACGGTCGATCGCATCCATGGCTGACTTGGTAGAGTCATAATCGCTGTTATGAATTATTGAACGCGCCATTCCGCTAAAAACAGACTCAATAACGTTAAGAAATTGCGATGAGGCAGGTAATGGAGCCAACTCAACAAGTGGTAACTTATCTAAACTAGCTTTCTCGTTGTGACTCTCGATATATGCTTTAAGATCTTTAGACATATGCCAGGAAGCCGCATCCCAGGAAATATAAAGCTTACTGGCATCAGCATATTTCTTAATCAATATATCAGTCATACGTTTCATTTCTTCCGTATTTTTAGCTTTCGAGTAAAAATGCGTAACCTGATTTCTAGACAACTCCAAGGCGGCTGTTAATATTAGCCATCCTTTGGATTTTTGCCATTGTGGAACAGTAGGTTGAGTAACAGAATCAACTAACACACGTCCGGCCTTCGTCTTAATGGCAAAGGGACCGAACTCATCTATAGAGAAAAACCGTTCATCATCCTTCAAGTTGGACAATATATTTTGTATGTGTTGATATTTTTCTCGATATTCAGGGTCATTGCTGGTTAGTACAACTCGGGCAGATTTCCATTTATACCCTGCGTCTTTGATGATGGCTCGTATTACATGATCGCATGCAGAGTGACCAGAGTTTTTAAGAACTTTGCGTAAGTCGGCCATTTTCCAAGTGGTACGGTTAATACCATGTAATTTTGGTGGTTCATGTAATAAGCTAAAAATACATTTTTTCAATTCAGGATTATCAGATTTTAATTGTCTACTTTGAACCTTGAACAACATATCGCCACCACCCAGCTCAAAATCTGACAGGTACTTTCTAGCAGTATTGCGTGCAATGGCAAGATGTCTTGCTATTTGAGTGATTGAAAAACCTTCAAGTTTAGCAAGAACAACCAAAGCTCTAGTTCGAGGTGAGTTGGTAGAAGGGTAAAGCGCCTCAAATAGCTCGCTGTGCTTAATTGAAGAATTAGCCCGTGACTTAGATTGCTGCTCTATTGTGTAGAGCCATTCCATCCATTGCAACTTATCTTTGAGAACTCTTGATTGGGGTAGATCGAAATGGCGAGATTTTGGAGTTTTAACATTTAAAGTGTTAGAGCGAACTTGAAAATTGTAGCCTGGTGGATGGAGATGTTTAAGTATCTTGCGAACTGTTGGTCGGCTCATGCCTTCGCTATACGCGACGTGGCGTATTGACTCCCCATCAGCCAGTATTCGATTACGTATTCTGGCCCACTGTCTAATGTTTTTGTACATAGCCGATGCTCAGATGGCGATATCTCAGTTTAATAATATAAACCCAAGATTTATCTGAATCAACTAGCCAGTCTCTGTCATTTGGGTAGAGTCTTTATTAAAAGTATTTTTCACTAGATACTGAAACAACAGAAGCACAATATTGAAATGTTTGATTTAGTACTATTAGGATATTCATGGATTGTTATTTATACTAATTCAATAATATTGACCAACAATACAAACACTGTTCAAGCCACAAATTTTTCACTGAAACTTATAAAAACGCTTCTGAGAACTAATCGGCCCAAAGAGGCTGACGTTTCAAAAGGTTAGATAAAATAAATAGGGGCGCCATAGAAGTGAAAAGATTAATACTAATAACAAGCTTAGCATTTGCATCACTTATCACTGGCTGTGCAACAAATCCCATGACAGGCAGATCACAACTAATACTAGTATCTGAATCAGCAGCCATTAATAAAAGCTCTTCGCTATATGAATCAATGATTGATGCCTATGGCAAAGAAAGCAAGATTAGTGATGATGTAGCTGTGAATGAGCGCGTTCAGAAAATTACCAATCGCCTCGTAGAGCGAGCTATTTTATATAAACCTAACTCGCAAAAATGGCAATGGCAGGTCAATGTAATTGAGTCTGAAGAGGTGAATGCTTTTTGTATGGCAGGTGGAAAGATGGCTGTCTATACTGGCCTACTCAAAAAGATACAACCAACAGACGATGAGCTAGCGCAAGTAATGGGACATGAAATCTCACATGCGTTAGCAAATCACACCGCAGAAAAAATGTCCGTTGATCTCCTCACCAAAATTGCAATCGGCGCTGTGACTGTGGCGGCTGCAGCTTCTGATGGAAGTACTAATCAATCACAAAGAAACTACAACCAACAAGCTGTTCAAAATGTAGCTATTTTAGCTGGCTCGGCATTCGTGACCCTTCCAAATAGTAGAGGCGCGGAAACTGAAGCGGATAAGCTTGGTATTGAGCTTGCAGCCCAAGCTGGCTACAACCCAGAGGCAGCAGTTACGCTATGGAATAAGATGATGGAGGTCACTGGCAATAAGAGTAAGGGTGACTTCATGAGTACCCATCCATCACCACCCAATAGGATTGAGGCATTAACTGCGCTACAAGAGCCTATGAAGAAAATATACGATGCAAGAGCGCCTTTGTATGCGGATTACAAACCCACATACCAATATGTCAGAACAGCAAAAGATTCAGCAGGGTTTTCATCGTCAAATGTAAGAGTTATTACTGAAGGATCGGCACTAACGGAGGCACCAACGATAGATGCAACCAAGGCTATGGCTTTCTACTCTGCTGATTATGAGGAGCTCAAACAAGGTACATTGGAACTAAGCTGTAAAACCTGTAGTTTAAAGTACTACATGAATCAGGTTGAATTGAGACGACTGCATGACACGCAAGATTGGCGTGGATTGGCCCAGAAAACGATAAAGATCGGATATGAATTTGACCTTTCTTATTACTATCTTGGGGCTGCGGCAAAAGGTCTAGGTTTCATTGATTCTTCTAAAATTTACCTCAAGAAAGCGAAAGAGCTCTCTGCAAATGATGAGACATCTTGCATGAAAACCAAAATGATCAAATGCTATGGTGTGGATATAGCTGCAGTTTCTGATGAAGCCCTGAAGTAATACTGAATGTCTATAAAAGTGGGTGAAGTCCAAACCTATAACATATGAAACATTCAGCAATTATATTTTTCTTTTTTGCTTCGCTATCTCGGTTAACATTTATGATTGAGGTAAATTGATATCTCACATGCAATTTGGAGAAAAATAATGCTATGAGAAAGCGCGACCCAAAACATGAAGCAAGTCTTAATACTTTAATTCAACTACTCCCTGAACATATAGAGCGATTATTATTAATTAATGACCATCACAATTCTGAATATATTGCCTCGGAAGTTCTAGCATCCTTAGTACGTGCTAGATATAGCGTACAGTCGGATCTTTTAGGCCTCATTACAAGAGCGCTGCATAGAAGAGTAATTATAGGAATTCATGCTTGTATTAGAAGAAACGAAACTTTGCGTACTTTAGCTATAGGTAATAGCGAGTTAGTGCAAGATACGGCGAGTTATTTTTGGGAAAAGTTTTTTGAAGATGAGCAATTGGTACCAAACTATGAAGTGCGATTTGGTGTTTACCTTCAAGATAGAGTAATTGATTATATGAGACATCTATTAACTGAAGAGAATACTAGAGAATCGATGGATACTTTTACATCTATAGATGAGGAAGGCAACTCTTCAAGTTATATTGATACTGTTTCAGATGATCTCGATGACTCTCCTGAAATTAATGTTATGCGCTTACAAGATCAATCAAGACTTATGTCTGCACTTGTTAATCTGCCTCAGAAGGAGCGTAACGCTTTTTATTTTCGTGTTGAATGTAAGTATGACTGGGTAAAAGTGGCTGAATTTCTTGGCTGCTCAATTCCAAAGGCACGTGACTTACTCAATTTAAGTATCGAAAAGCTTCAAGGAGCTCTCAAATGACAAACACTTTTAAAGTCGAAGCAAAATATATTGTAGAAAACTTTCTTATGGATTATCCAAATCCAAATACTAAAGACTGGTCAACATTAATTGACACGCACCCTGAGTTTGCACAGGAAATAGCAGATGCAGCAATTTTTCATGGTTCCTTTAATGACACAAATATTAATGAAGATGTTGCTTTTGATCAGAAGGCTTATGATGCTACGATTAGCCAAGTACTGAATCACGTATATCAAACTCCAAGTCCTTCAGTATTAGAAGCTAATCAAAAAATCGAAGCAATTAAGGGGCCACAAATTAAAATTATTTCTATAACAATTGGAATTGGGCCTTATCCAGTGTTACTCAACGGTATTTTAGCTGGCCGTATTTTAGCGCCTAATAGCGTCCTTAATTCGTTATCTAATTTTCTTAAGGTGCCCATTTTGGCTTTGCAGCAAGTTTTTCAATCTAAATTTGAGCAATCAGTTATTCCTTCATTTAAATCAACGGAGAGTAAACCAGAAGTGAAAACAAACTCTAAGAGTTGGGAGGCAGCAGTTCGTAGTTTAGAGTTATCTGCTGATGAAACAGTTAGATTGCTAAAACTTTCTGACGAAGACTAACTAAATGAATCCTTTTCAGCGTGCTCGGAACGAGGCTCTCGCACTAAGAGTTACCTTACTTAAAGAGCATGCTGAAGATGCTATTCCAGCAAAAAAATTATTAGATGAAATCGAGAGCAAGCTTAACCTTGGTATTGATCGACTTCCCAAGTTAGCAACAGAATTAGGTAACGGGGATGCTTGCTTGCACCGCGATGATAGATTTATCTATATTCGTAATGACATTAACGAGGATCAACATGCTGCACTCATAGCACATGAGTTAGGCCATTGGATTTTAGATGTTGATAAAACTCAGCCAACAATAACATCTCTTTCTCTATTGGAAAACTCACAGGGCTCACCTGGGGTGGTAAAAGTGGAGGCTTATGGGGCGCGTGAGCGTCAAGAACTGCAAGCGAATGTCTTTGGGCGAGAGTTTCTGCTACCCCGATATTTAGCAAAAAAGCTATTTGAGGATGGACTTGGGCCAAGCCATATTGCTGCTCATCTTGGTATTCCGTTAAGTATCGTACAACAACAAATGTTGGATGCGATATTACTCCCAGAAGAAGAAAAAGAAGCTTTAAAGCCACTTCATGAGCCTAGTGAAGATCAAAAACAAGCAGCATGTGCCAAAGAACGATTTGTCAATGTTGTAGCTGGTCCAGGTACGGGCAAGACTTCTACGTTAATTAATCGAATTAAATATCTTGTAGAGGAGCTTAAAGTTGATCCGAGCCATATATTAGTACTAACTTTTACCAACAAAGCAGCTTTCGAATTGGTTGAAAGATTACGTGCAATAGGATTGCCAAGAGCATCAGATATTTGGGCTGGAACCTTTCATGGGTTCGGACTTGAATTTTTACGAAAATATCATAACGTTTTTGGGTTATCTAATGATTTGTTAGTTGCAGACAATCTGAATTCAATCACAATGCTTGCTCGTGAATTACCTAACATTGATCTTCAAAGGCATATGCGAGTTGAAGATCCTTATGAATGGCTTGGCGGAGCTGTAGCCGCTATTGCAAGGTTGAAGGAAGAGTTGGTTTCTCCTACTCAGTATCGTGAACGTATTTCGAAACTAAAATGCGATGATGAAAAGTTATTTGCTTTCCGGCAAGATGTTGCTACTTTATATGAAGTCCATGACGGGCTTTTACGTAAAGCTGGACTAGTAGACTTTTCCGACTTAGTAGCACTACCAGCTATTTCGATAAGAGATGATCGGGCAAGGTTTTCAGAATTAGCAGACAAGTTTCAATACATTCTTGTTGATGAATATCAAGATGTAACGAAGTCAATGGTGGAGCTGGTAAGACAGCTTGCATACAAAGCTAAATCTTTTTGGGTGGTTGGAGATGTCCGTCAAGCAATTCATCATTGGCGAGGTGCATCTGTACAAAGTTTGTTGAAGTTTGAAAGTGTGTTTATTGAACAAGCTAAAGCTGATAACTCATCCATACAAAAATATTCATTAAAGCTAAACAGGCGTAGTTCCCAAGAGATTGTTAATTTTATTCAAACAATAGGCGAATCCCATGTTCTGCAAAAATACTTACCTTTAGAAGAAACAATATCAGCATCAGGCCATTCTGGATTGATGCCTAATTTGGTTTCCTGCAAGTCAAAACTGGATATTCCCAATGCGGTTAGCAGCTCAATATTGAAATTAGTTGATAATAAAATTCCTTTCTCTAAACAAGCAGTACTTTGTCGAAAAAAATCTGATGTTGAACTTATTGCAGATGAATTACAAAAACGAGGTATACCAACTCTGTATTTAGGAGAGTTGAGTCATAAGCCAAATGTTAAAAAAATATTATGCTTAATGCATTTGCTTGCTGAAAGACAACCTAGAGCTTTAATTGGCTTAACTGCAGTCGATGGCCTAAGTGTATCTATGTCAGATATTAATAAAGCTCTCAACTTGGCTGAACAGGATATTAATTGGCAACGCGGGAGATGGGTTACTAAATTTCCAAATGCTCTTTCAGTCGAGTCTAATAAAGCTGTTAATCAATTAAAAAATTTGTTGGGTGAATATACACATTACTCCAATCCTTGGGACTTCGTATGCTACCTACTACTTGAAAAAAGGTTTGGCTTTACCGCTCTTGAAAATAAATCCATAGAAGCCCAAGTAGAAAGGTTAGCAGTTTGGCAATTTGCATACTCTGTTCGTGCTGGCAATGGCGATGGCAAAAGACCTTCAATTGCCAGATATCTTTTACGAAGACAGTTACGTCAAAGAGTAGGGGAAAATTTCATAGAACGAGAAATGCCAAATGAAGCTTCAGCGTTAAATGCTGTCAGAATTCAAACGGTTCATGGAAGTAAAGGCTTGGAATATGAAGCCGTACATATTGGTTATATAGATGATGTTTACAGTGACAAAAAGCCTACTTGGAATTCAGAAGAAGATTTAATACATATTGTTCCTCCCGAAGTATTAGATAGTACAGCTGACGAGTATGACTTTGAACAGGCTATTGAAAGAAACAATCTTTTTTATGTGGCTGTATCGAGAGCAAAAACTCACTTAAATCTTTATGAAGATGCTAGATTTGCAAATAAAAATAGACCTTCACAGCTTGGAAAATTGCCAAAGATGTTTAGAGAGATTAGTTTTAGCTCTGGATCTAATGTGCATGTGAAGCCTGAAATTAATGTGCCTATATTTATTCAACAGCATCCATTGTCTTTTGATCAGTTCGAAACATATGTCAAATGCCCACTACAATATCATTACCGGTTTGTAATGAATCTCAAAAGAGAACAAGAATTAGAAACGTCCTTAAGGGCACGTTTTGCCGTTATGGATGCATTAAAGTCAATGGCATCTGATGTTTCTCAAAAAGGATCTAATATATTAGAAGAGTTGTGGCCTAAAAATTTATTACCCACAAAACTAGAAGACCCTGCCCTTTGGAAAGATGCGTTAACAGTGTTTCAAAAAGGCCAGGAATTAATTGAAAATAAATTTACATTTGTTGAGCCAATCGCAGATATTGGTGGGCTTAAGATTAAATTGCCATGGCTAATAAAAAATGCGGATCACTACAGACTTATTAGGTTTTCAAACAGAGGGGTTACAAATGTTAAAACTCTTCTCAGACCAATGGTTTTTTGCGTAGATAAAAATATCAAAATGGAGCTGGTTAATTTAATCACTAACGATAAAGTGATTGTTGAGCCAAGTAAAAGTATTAATGGCACCAATGCAATGACAGCCTCAATTAAATTTCAAACAGCAAACATTGAGCCATCAAAGGGTGTTGCATGTAGATATTGCTCTTACAATATTATTTGCCCAGCATCTCCAAAACTCTAGCAATCCCTCCACTTTCTTTAGTATTTCATAATAATTTTCTTTTTTTGTTACTCATCTCGGTTAAGTGAGTATGAGCCGTGAATATCACGGTAACGACAAAGGAAAAATCATGAAAATTAAAGTGTTTGTTCAATCCGAAGCATTAGACGATATCAACGTTCTTGAAATTGAAGATAGCTTCAACCATAAAGCATTACAAGATGCTTGTAAGGCGATACTCCCAGTTGCTGTTAATAAAGAAGAATTTCATCTAACTTTAGAAGACGATGATGACGATAACTCTTTAGAAAATCTTAAGCAAATACCAGAGGGCGCAGGTTTACAGCTTCACCGCCTTAAAAATATCACTGTGCAGGTTCGTTATGCTGGGCGTGACGTTAACCGTACCTTCAAGCCGAGTACAACTATTGCGCGCATTAAAAAATGGGCAGCTAAAGAGCTTGGAGTTGCGCCATCTGACGCAGCTGAATTGATGTTGCAGATTAGCGGTACGAATGATCGCCCAGATACTGATATTCACTTAGGTACGCTCGTGAAAACACCAGCAAAATCTATTTGTTTTGATTTGGTTCCATCACCACGCGTTAATGGTTAACGAGGCTACTATGGATAATGAAAAAAATTCTTTAGAAGCACATTTACAATCTGGTCGTTTCTTAGCTGGTGTATTTAAAGGTAAATGGAAGCTTTTAGGTATTGAGTGGCCTATTGTCTTTATCGAAATAAAGGCGAGAGATGAACGCAAGTTGACCTTGCGTTTTGAATGTACTGGATATCCAGAAATCCCAACAACGGCGACACTTTGGGACATCGCAAAGCAACAGCAATTAGCAGCTGAACATTGGCCTCGTGGTGGCCGGGTATCACAGGTTTTCAATCATGGCTGGATGCAAGGTGCGGCGCTATATCTGCCATGTGACCGGCAGGCAATCATTGGTCATTCTAACTGGGTTTCGGAGCTTCCATGGCTTATATGGAAGCCACAGCTTGGACTTATTCAATATTTGGAGGCAGTGTACGAAATACTGCAAAGTTATGAACTTGAATCTAAAGCCGCTTGAATTTCATCCTGGAATCTGGGCTCAGTTAATGTTGGATTTGCGCAAGCGTGGTGGGGGGCGTCGTGAATCTGGAGCATTTTTATTAGGAAAGGTCGAAGGAGACAGTAAGGTTGTCCATACTTGGATACCTTATGATGAGCTTGACCCTACCTCTTTGAATTATGCATATATTCGATTAAGCACGGAGACTTTTACTAAGCTATGGGCAGAGTGTGCTGCGAGAGATTTTCAAGTCGTTGGCGATATTCATACTCACCCTAAGGGCCCAGTTCAGAGTCAATCAGATAGAGAAAACCCCATGGTTTCAGTAGCTGGTCATTTTGCACTAATTGCTCCATGGTTCGCACAGAACAATGTAACACCAAGTGAGGTTAGCTTGAATGTCTATCTCGGGGCTAAGCGGTGGTCAAATTTTTACGATGATAATGCTGCCAGCATGATTGTGCTGAGATAGGAGAAATTATGGATGCAGATTCATTACATAGATTAGAAAAAGTGTTGGCAGATAGCGGTGAGGCTAGTAGCTTTGCTGAAGCTGAGAAGATCTTTTCTAAATATGGAGTACGTATTGTCATTGGTGACGATGTTGCTAATGATCCTGTTGCACATGTAATAGCCCTTACGGCCATTAACTGTGCTGCAAGAAGCTTCAAGGGCAATGTTCAAATTAAAGCACCTAAGAACATGGTATTGGCCGCTCCAGGATTCATAAATGTGACTTTAGAAACTTTTATAAACTGGCTTTCAATTACACCAGTTGAAAGTGAGCACTCCAAAAACTGGCCAATGATAGCGATTGGTAAAAGATTTAATACAGAACCTTTAGGTGAGGTTATCCGACCTTGGGCCAATGGTTGGGATTTTGGGTTAGGGGCAGGCGTTTCAACGAGATTATTTGCTCCCGCAGCTGTAGCCGCTGCCGCGTTAGCAGTGAGTGAGGCATTTTCTATATTGCGTAATGACAATCCTTACGCTGGTAAGCGAGCAATTACACAGTCGTTATGGTCAGTAGATTCAAATTTAGGTAGCCATCCTCCAATTGATTCAATTGGTTTACCTAGCTGCTGGCTTGTAGGTCTGGGTCACCTTGGGCAGGCTTATGCATGGACGATGGGGTTTATGCAACCAGTAAAAGGGGCGATGATCTATTTACAGGATATTGATGACATTACAAAGTCGACTTTATCAACTTCTATGTTGTCAGTTCATGCCGATGTTGGTACAAAAAAAACACGCAAAGTTGCTGATTGGCTTGAAAAGCGAGGGTATCAAATCTCACTAGTGGAGCGCCGTTTCGATGAATATCAAAGAATTAGAGCCGAGGAGCCAAGCATTGCTTTGTTTGGTGTAGATAATCCTGCTGCAAGGCGTGTATTAGAAAATGCTGGGTATAGATATGTTATTGATGCTGGATTAGGCTCAGGGTATAAAGATTTTCGTGCTATTAGAATAAGAACTTTTCCTGGGCCATCATCTGCGGCGATTTTATGGGCTAGCTCAGAAGTTGTAAGTGATAATTTAATGGCACCTGCATATCAAGATCTTCTTACACAGGGTGCACAACAATGTGGTGTGACAACACTGTCAAGCCGTGCCGTGGGTGCTCCTTTTGTGGGCTGTTTTGCATCAGCTTATGTTTTAGCTGAGTTAATTCGCAAGCAGATTACTGGCCCTTCATATGCCTGTCTTGATATCAATCTCAGGACACCTCAAAAACTAGAAGCTATAAGCAACTAATTTTAATTAAGGAAAAACAATGAATTTAATGATGAAGTTAGTGTTTTATATTTTAAGTTTATGGGACAGAAGTTATGACAAACTTCTAAATGAACATAGGGCTTATGAAAGAAGGATTTTAATTTATACAGTAATGGCAGTGATATTAATGCTAGCAGCAACATTATTTACTCCATCTCTCGAAATGCAACCTTCAGATGGGATTAAATACGCAACCTACTTTGTGTATAAATACATTGGAATGGGAGCATTACTGATTGGAGCATATAGCGCTATTGCATCATTCTGGAATATGGCTGGATTAGTTTATTTCCGTCACAAGCATGGCATAACAGATTAGACCTAATACTAATAAAAAATATAAGGAAATTATATGAACCTAAAAACATACCCCATAGATACAGTTATTAAAGTTGTCAGTTTATTTGCTGTGTTAGTCTCAGGTCTGTTTGCCATTATTCAATACAAAGATATACAAGAGCGAGAGTATAAGAAGCCTTTTTATGAAGAGCAGATTAAAACTGTAGATGAAGTATTTGAGACTTTGAGCGAAGTGGATAGAGCTACCTCAGATATTGATCGCAAAAATGCAGCTACCAAGTTTTGGATGGTTTATCACGGCAAAGCTAGTACATTTTTAGATTCTAAAATGTTTGCAGAACTAAACGTTCCAGCGGAGTATGTTGCAGCATGTATAACTAAAGTTAGGAAACCTAAAATTATTTCTTGCGAAAATTTTACCGCAAGTATGAGCGTTGTCGGATTCGCAAAGGTTGCCCGACAACAATTAGCTTTAGGGTGGAAACAAAGTTTCGACTCAATAGGAAAAGAAGACACTTGGCAAATCAATGAATAGTCCAAGTTAAAAATAATTAAGAATGCATTACAACCGTCAAATTTAGGGTTACAATACTAATTAAGGTCACATACTTTTCGTCCCGCAACCGGTCTTCAGAGTCGGAAAATGCCGTGGAAAGTAAGTGGCTTTTTTGTTGTCCGAAGTATATAAAGCAATTCTGATCTAATTATGTTTTAACTACTCGCGCTCTATTGGCGATTTCCAGTTTTTGAACCGTTCTAGTGCATCTAACGTACCAAGTAACTTTCTGGCCTCAGTTAATCTTGTTTCAATAGATTGGCGGTCTTCATCTGACAAATCATTTGCACGAAGCTGAGCATCTTTAAAGAACTCATCAATCCGTTTAGCTTCAGCCCAATTTTCAATGATACTGAAAAGCTCATCCTGACTGTCTTTTAGGTTTTTAGCACGTCTTTTCTCTTCCGCCTCTCGATCCCACCTTTCACGTGTAGCCTCCCATTCTATCCGGCGCTGTTCGGCTTCTTCCATGGCAACTTTAGTCGCTTGTGATATCACATCGACTGAATCGCATAGTTCACTCACTATAGATTTCAGCGTTTTCGAAAACTCACCAGGCTTTCCCTCTCGCCATTGTTTAACCCATTTAGTCCCAGGATATGTGGAGTAAGCTTGAATACACAATCTACCTGAAGGCATATTTTGTGATGAAGTCCAAGAAAAGGTAGATTTATGTTTAAGGAGTGGATTTTTAAGGTATGTAGCGATGGGAATATATTTACCATCCAAATAGCCAACCTCAACCACTTCACTGATCTCAAACACAGTAAGACCAATCAATACATCTTGAATATAAACTACCGTAGAGCGCGCTGGTTGCCATACACCCCAATAATGGCGATGTGATTTTATATCTTCACGTTCATCAACTTCGGCTCTGGATATATGCTGATCGTTTGGTGCAATTCGTACACGATTTCCAGCATCTTCTAGAAGTAGGTAAAGTTGACTGGCGATATTAAATCCACGTTCAAGGGTGTCTTGAGAAACAATTAGATCAATGGTGAGCTTTTTATACGGCTTAAGATACGGGCTGCTCGAGTCACGTACATTTTTAAAATGTTCTTGCGCTTCTCTCACCAGTCCGTGAGTGGCACTACGCGTAGTGCGTTTGGAACGGGTGGTTTTTTCTTCATCAGCAATCCTAGTCGCGAACTCAGTTTGCCCATCGCGTGACCACGTAATTGCATCGCCTAGTTTCGCTGCTGGGAGTGGAGGCTTTTCAGGATGAATATCAGCAGCGACCATTGCCCAGTAACCTCTTGGCGGTCTGGGAATGTTAAGGCTCTTTAAAATGCGGACTAAGTAACTGTCTGAAACGCCATAACGTTTTGATACTTTGGTGATGGGCTCAGTCCAGATTTCATCGTAGATTTTTTCGCGGGTTACAGACATAGCGGCACTCCTCGGATCAAATGAAATACTATTTTTGATGTAATGTTACAACTATGGAACAAATAATAAAAAAAATGGAAAAAGGTGAGCTGCACGTACACTTGAATGGGCTAATTAGCACAGAATTAATTCGTACAATGCTAACTAATGAGGATATTGAAATACCTGCAGGCTTTAACTTAGCCGAGGATTTATCAAGAACAAGCCCATCTCTAGACTTAGTTACTTATCTAAAACCTTGGCAAGTTCTCAGATTGATACCAAGAAGTAGAAAGTCACTTCAACTTATCGTAGATAATGCGTTCAACAACCTTAAAACGGAAAATGTGTCTTTTGTTGAATTACGTAGCAGCGTAATTTATATCGCATTTCTTAATAATATTGCTATTCCAACGGCATTATCTTGGTTGTTAAGGGCAATCGAGGTCGCTTCAATTAAATACAATATTAAGGCAGGCTTAATCTTAACAATCCCAAGAGGGGACTACACAGCTGATCATTTACGTGCGTTATTAAATGCATATACAGAGATAGGGAAGCCACAGCTAGTTGTAGGGCTTGATTTAGCAGGAAATGAGGATGCTCCTATTCCATCAAATATAGGGTTCCTTTTCAGTGAAGCAAAAAATGAATATGGTTTTAAAATAACTATCCATGCTGGAGAAACTGGCAACCCAGAAAATATAAAAGAGGCAATTTTCAAATTCAATGCAGACCGAATTGGGCATGGAACAGCTGCTTATAAATCACAAGAGATAATGAATATTTTAAGAGAAAAAAATATATGTCTTGAGATTTGCCCAATCAGTAATAGGCTAACAGGGGCAGTGGGTATAAACGAATCACATCCCGTCTCCATGTTTATAGAAAATAGCGTCCCTTTTGTGATTTGTTCTGATAATCCATCAATTCATAATTCAAGTATCACGAAAGATTATTTAGAGTTTTATCGTGAAACAAATAACAATGACATAATCCAAAACATGCTATACACACAAAAAAAGTATTCTTTTCTAAAGGATTTAATTTGAAGATCAGATTTGTTTCGAGAAATGATTACAAAGTCCAGGAAGTGCAAACTATATTAAAAGATGCTGGTGTAGAAGTAATTGCTGTAAAGCATTCTATTGATGAAATTCAAACTGAAGACGTTAACAATCTTGTAAGAGATAAATTATTGAAAGCTTTTAAGATTGTTGGCAGGCCTGTATTTGTAGAACATACCGGTTTATATATTGAAAGTTTGAATGATTTTCCTGGAGGATTAACCCAAATATTTTGGGATAGATTACAGGCAGATAAATTTTCATTGTTATTCGGCAACAGTGAAAATACTAATTTAGTTGCAAAAACAATTATCGGCTATTGTGATTCAAGTCAAATTCACCTATTTGAAGGCGCAATAAAGGGAAACATTTCTACAGAACCCAGGGGTAATAAAGATTTTCAGTGGGACTGTATATTCATACCGGAAGGTGAAACGCAAACGTTTGCAGAAATGGGTAGTAAAAAAAACGAAATATCTATGAGAAAAATTGCTTTTGATAATTTCAAAGCGTTTCTTACCAAAGGATCTAAATAGTGGAACAATTAATCTCGTCTTATAAACAGGGTAATGTAATTCTATTTGTTGGGGCTGGAGTTTCAATGAATTTAGGCCTACCTTCTTGGAATGACCTAATAGCTAAAATAGCAGAAGATTTAAACTATGATCCTGATATTTATAAGACCTTGGGTAATCATTATGCTTTAGCTGAGTATTACAGGATAAAAAAAGGAAACATTGGATCACTGCGAAGCTGGATGGATAGGAATTGGCATTCATCTGAAATTAAAATAGAGTCATCTAATATCCATAAACTTATTACAGCTGCGGATTTCCCAATAATCTATACAACAAATTATGATAGATGGCTTGAGTATGCATTTGATCATTATAAGAAGCCATATTCCAAAATTTCTTCAGTTGCGGATCTTACAAAACTAAAAGCTAACAGCACTCAAATTGTTAAATTTCACGGTGATTTTGATGACGATAAATCAATTGTATTTGATGAGACAAGCTATTTTGAACGCTTAGAGTTTGAGACACCTTTAGATATCAAACTAAGGTCAGATGTACTAGGCAAGTCTGTACTTTTTATTGGCTATGGATTGGCGGACGTAAACCTTAGATTCTTATTCTACAAGCTTTCTAAATTGTGGAAATTAAATAACAACGGAGAGGCGCAGCCTCGCTCTTATATATTCTCACCAACGCCCAATCCAGTACAAGAAGCAATTTTAGATCAATGGGGCATAAGCATGCTTTCATCTGAAATAGATGATCATGGGGAAGCACTTAAAAATTTCTTAGAAAAATTTGTGTAATTAGTAAGTCTTCACCAATCCGTTTTGCTTCAGCATAGGATCAATCTCTTCACTGGAAAATATATGACACAAAGGGCCGTTTTCGCTTCGCTGATAGACCACATTTTTGGAGATGGGTCAGCCAAATTCGACATCACCGTAACACAATCCAACAATGTTATTGGCGCGTTGGCTAATCAGACTGATTTTACTGCTTTCAAACAAAACTTTGAGGCACGGCTAGAGCGGTTAAATGCCGCAACCCTCATCGATACGAACCTGCGCCATGAAGTCCTTGCAGCGGTGAATCGAATAGCGGATGCTGGCTGGGACGGTGCATACGCCGAATTGGTTGCACTCGACTATTTCCTAGCCGAGCCAGAAACTGGTGCAGGTAAGATATTGCTGGATCGCACTGTTCTAGCGAATGAAACTCTCGCATCTGAAATGGGCATGCAGAACGCAAACCATGACATGAGTTTTCCAGCGCTAAGTGTATCCATGGACACTAAGTTGCTTTCTGATAAAACCGGGGACATCCTTGATAGCATCTTTAAAGAATTTTGTTCGGCTAAGAGCATAAGTCACCTTTTGATTGTCCCCTCCTATGATCTTGACAGCGATTTCACTCACTATGCAGTAAATCGCAAGGCGCTTCTCAAGGAGCTTATCGACGGCGTCGACCCAATACTACAGCCCACTGGCCTGACTAGTGAGATTATCTCTGGGCTATCATATAAATTCGCATGGAAACCAGGTATCTATTCTGGCGAAAGTTCCTATTCACCGATTAAGCATGCGCAGCAACACCATTCGTTGTTATTTGGACATGCGAAGAAATTCTCTCGGCACGAACACAGCGTAATCGTCTTCGTAATTTTCCCTTGGTCAGGTGAGAAAGCCTTCCCATTCGAGGATTCCAAGCGGACTTTTTTTAAGCAATTTGGACAGCACTTTTTTAACGACTACCTCGAGTCAACTGATTGTGCGAGTAAGTATAATCAAAAGTTTAAGTCTACCATCTTGGCTGGCAAGGTAACTCAATATCTCTCAGGAGTTATTTTTCTGGAAGATCAAGCGATTACGGCCAACAATGCCGATCAACTCAACATTGACGCTAGTTATATCTGGAATGAAAATGCAATCAATCAGTTGTCTGGCCACTTGTTCGAGACCATATTGCATCGCCGTGGAGCCTTTAACCTGAAGTCTTACATTGTAAAATAAATTCTGCTACAAACTTGACGATAACTATATAGGATTATCTAAAATTTTGAGACAATGTACGTTCAATGTCTCTTTATTACGTAGTTAAGTAATTGATTCATCATTTACAAAATATAGAAAATAAAGAGAACCTACAATTTGTGTAGGTTCTCACATATATTAAGATTTTTCTCATAAGCCTAGATTTAAAAATGGTAATAAAAAAGCCCTTCAAGGGCTTTTTTATTGTCTAAAAAATCTTATGCCTCTGATGGTAAAACCAGTAGTTTCCCAAGTAATTCTAGATGACTCCTAAAACGCTATTTTAATATTTAGAAAAACTAAGCCGCTGCTTTCAGCTGTGGATTAAATTGAGCTGATTAATAGGGTAACTCACTGTATTTATTATTAATTAAAATCAACAAACCATTAAGATAATCATAGTTGTCGTTAATGTATTTAAAATTTTCTGCATTTATCTGTACTCAGGAAATTGATCACAAGGTTACCTAAATTTCAAAATTAGCCAAATTGTTAGCAAGTAGTTCAAAATGGCTGTACTATGGATGTGAAGTAAAGGGTTCTGAACGAAGAAATAATCATTGCAAAAATGAATAGGGATCGTTTAATGAAAAAAATAATGGTCGTTAACATGACGTATGCCATTGGGAAGCGCCTGCTAATTCCGATCCCTTTTCGTATCATTCTGTCTGCAATATGTTCTAGTCTCATTTCTAATCTTGCTATAGCAGCTGCTTCCGACAATACAAATATAGTGGCTTCGGCAAAGGATTTTGCCAATATGTCCATTGAGGATCTCGCCAATATTGAGATTACTTCAGTTTCTAGGCGTGCTGAACGTTTACAGGATGCACCTGCTTCCATCGTTGTTATTACTAATGAAGACATCCGTCGCTCTGGGGCTACCAGTATCCCAGAGGCGTTGCGCCTAGCAAATAATTTAAACGTAGCTCAGAAGAACTCCCATGATTGGGCTATTAGTTCTCGCGGATTCAATACTGATTTGGGCAATAAGCTTTTGGTTCTGATTGATGGCCGCACTGTCTATACGCCTCTGTACTCAGGAGTTTTCTGGGATAGGCAAGATTACTTATTAGAAGATATTGAGCGCATTGAGGTGATTAGTGGTCCTGGAAGCACGCTGTGGGGTGCAAACGCGGTCAATGGCGTGATTAATATTATTACTAAATCTACCCAAGATACGAAAGGGCTTTATGCAGAGACAGCTACCGGAACAAATCTAAACAATGCTACAGCTGTGCGATATGGTGGCCAGCTTGCGCCTAATGTCTCGTATAGAATATATGGCAAGTATTTTGATCGCAATAATGAAGCATTCAAAAATGGACGAGATGCCTCAGACTCTTGGAACTTAAGCCAGGGTGGTTTTCGTATAGATGCTGAACCTTCTTTGAAAGACTCTTTAACCTTTCAAGGCGATTTTTATGGGATAGATGAAGGGGATCCAATCACTACCAGAGAAGGGGATGCTAGTGGTGGGAATATATTAAGCCGTTGGCAACATACTTTTTCGGAAGATTCCGAAATGAAGCTTCAATTCTATTATGACCAATCAAGTCTTTCCATCCCAAAACCTGCAGCTGTCGCGCCAGTGATTGGAGCTGCAGGTTTTTTCAAGGATCAGCTAGATACTTACGATGTGGATTTTCAGCATAACTTTCGTTTTGATAATCGCAATCGAATTGTATGGGGGCTGGGTTATCGATACACCCACGATGTTGTAGATAGTTCTCCCAATGTGGCATTAGATCCAGAACGTCTTAATCAGCATTTATACAGCGCATTTATTCAGGATGAAATCAAACTTCATGAGAAGCTTTACTTCACCCTTGGTACTAAGGTTGAGCACAATGACTATACTGGATGGGAGTTTCAGCCTAGCGCTCGGGTGCAATGGAATGTAGCGACCGATCATATGCTATGGGCTGCTGTGTCACGGGCGGTGAGAACACCTTCTCGTTTGGATAGGGATTTGCGGAGTCCGACAAATCTTCCAGCACCATTACCGCCAAGTGTCTTGAATGGGAGTGATGACTTCGTTTCAGAAAAAGTCATCGCATATGAATTGGGTTATCGTGCCCAACTTAGTCCAAAACTCTCTACGTCAATCACCGCTTTTTACAATGAATATGATGACGTGCGTAGTGTTAGTCCCAGCCCACCTGATATCTTTGGCCTCCCATTTCCGTTTGTAATAAAGAATAACCTGAAAGGCGAAACTCATGGAGTGGAGTTAAGTGCAAATTATCAGCTTTCATCTTGGTGGAGACTATATTTAGGTTACAGTCTGCTAGAAGAAAATATTCGCATTAAGCCTGGTGAAGTTGATTTAAATAATGCGCTTAACGAAACTGCGGACCCAGAGAATCAGGTTTCGCTACGATCCTCTATGAATCTACCCCAAAATGTGGATCTAGATGCAAATTTACGCTGGGTCGATACCTTATACAACAATAGTGGAGCTGTTGCTGGCAAAGTCCCAAGTTACACGGAGTTGAATGTTCGATTAGGTTGGCGCCCCACTAATAGACTGGAACTTTCACTTACCGGTCAGAATCTTTTGCATGATCAACATCCGGAATTCGGCTTTCCAACTCCTCAACGGGTTGAAATAGAGCGAAGTATTTACGGGAAAGTACAATGGCGGTTCTGATTGTAAAATCAGTGTTTTCACTTAAAAAATTGGTCAACAATTTTTTAAGGTACTTTATGTATGCTGAGATATATCCCAATATCTACCGCAAGACATACCCAAAAATATCTCTCAAGACTAAGCTTGTATTAATCACATTGGCCATCATGGTCTCGCCGTGTCATGCCGCTATTGCTGATGAGTCATTGGAGGATGGGGTTAAAGCCGCTTATTTATACAAATTCAGCTCCTATGTCGATTGGCCTTCGACAGCCTTTGCTTCACCAACAAGTCCTTTTACCGTGTGCCTTCTCGGTAGTAGTGACCATTTCAACAACACACTAAAAAAAGTAATACAGGGAGAGAGCGTCAATGGTCGAAAAATAGTTGTGAATGAGGTTCAGGCGCTGGTGAAAGAAGCTGGATGTCATATTTTGTATATTGGTATTTCCGACTCACAACGCTCTGCTGCACTTCTTGACAATGTTCGTGGTAGCAACGTTCTTACAGTGAGTGATAATGCTTCTCGGGGAATCATCGGGTTCACAATTACCAATAATCGTTTGCGCTTCAATATCGATGACGCTGCAGCGGCTGAGAATGGGCTTGTTATCAGTTCGAGACTTTTAAGTTTAGCTATCAATGTTAAGCGTCGTGAGTAAGGGGAACGTGAATGCCTAGGCTAAGCGAACTTCCTATACGCACAAAACTCACGGTGATATCCATCTTAACGTGCGTCATAGCCATGTTCTTGGCGGTAGTCATCATTGTTACGTACGACAACTATTTTTACCATACTCAAAAATCTGGTGAGCTTACTGCGCAAGCTAAAATATTAGCTGCAGGAATGAACGCATCATTGGAGTTTGACGATCAACAGGCAGCTCATGATTACCTAGATCCACTTTCAGCCAATCCAGACATTTCTGCGGCCGCAGTATATAGGGTGAATGGTCTACTTTTTGCGAGCTATTCACGGGTCCTTACTAAACCACCACCTTCTTTGGCAGAACCACATGGAATAAGGTTAAAGGGAGACGAACTGAGCATTTTCTGGCCCGTAGTTCAGAAACAACGCCAAGTCGGCAGCGTTTATCTACAGGCAAATATTGAACCTTTGACGACCAGAATATTCCGTTACATCGGTATATTTCTACTAGCGATGGCAATTTCTTTATTGTTTACACTTCCTATTGCAATGCGCTTGCATTACGCAATTGCTAATCCAGTTTATGCGCGAAGCCTGATTGAGGCTAGTATTGATCCACTGGTTACTATCAATCCAAAAGGGGAAATTACCGATGTCAACATGGCGACAATCGAGGCTACAGGATTAAGTCGCGATAAGCTCATTGGTACCGATTTTTCTAATTATTTCACTGAGCCAAAAAAGGCAGGAGAGATTTATCAGCAAGTCTTTGATCAAGGTTCTGTCACCAATTTCCCGCTAACCATTCGAAATTCCAATGGAAAATTAATCGATGTTCTTTACAACGCGGCAATATATAAAAATGAAATGGGGGGGGTTCTAGGCGTTGTAGCGGCTGCACGCGATGTTACAGCGCAAAAACAAGCGGAATTAGAGGTGAATCGGCGTACGGCTGAACTGCAAGTTGCAAACCATGAGCTTGAGGCTTTTAGCTATTCGGTTTCACATGATTTAAGAGCACCTTTACGAGCCATTGATGGATTTAGTTCGGCTCTGCTAGAAGATTATTCTGATCGGCTGGACGACGAAGGTAAGAGTTATTTAAATCGAGTCCGCGCGGCAACACAGAGGATGGGTGAGCTTATTGACGATATGTTGGAGTTATCCAGGATTGCCCGCGTTGAAATGCGACATGAAACTATTAACCTAAGTGATATGGTCACTAATGTGCTTACAGAGTTGCAGAAAAATGATGAGCTACGAAACATCGACTGGCATGTTCAAAAAGATCTCCTAGCCAGCGGCGACGCTAGATTGCTAAGAATAGCGTTAAATAACTTACTTGGTAACGCATGGAAGTACACAGCAAAGCAACCGAATCCCCGCGTAGAGTTTGGTGCTTTCACTGATGCAGAAGGCACTGTAACCTATTTTGTGCGTGATAATGGAGCAGGGTTCGATATGGCCTATGCCGACAAATTATTTGGTGCATTCCAGCGTTTACATTCGGCTGCGGAGTTTCCAGGCACGGGAGTTGGACTAGCTATTGTGCAACGCATTATCCACCGTCATGGTGGTAAGGTTTATGGTGAAGGTATACCAAACCAAGGGGCTACATTTTATTTCACGTTAACTACGCCAACCCGCTTAGGAGTTTCATCATGAGTAACAAAATTATATTGCTTATTGAAGATAATCCGGATGATGAAGCCCTTACACTACGAGCACTTAAAAAGAATGATATACAAAGCGAGGTAAGAGTGGCGCGTGATGGTCAAGAAGCGCTTGATTATTTCTTTGGGGATAAGTGGTCTACCAATCCTTGTCCTGCGGTAGTATTGCTAGACCTGATGTTACCCAAAGTGAATGGTTTGGAAATACTAAGGCGCATTCGCGCCGATGAGCGTACGAGTTTGCAGCCTGTGGTGATTCTGACTTCTTCTAAAGAGGAGCAGGATATAATAAAAGGCTATCAGCTTGGTGCCAATAGCTATATTCGCAAACCTGTGGATTTCACACAGTTCACAGAGGCGGTTCGCCAGCTTGGGCTATACTGGTTAGTAATGAATGAAACTCCCCCATCCTCGCAAGGAATGGCCTAATGAAATGCTTACATACCTTAATAGTTGAGGACTCCGAAGACGATGCAATCTTGCTTCTGAAGGAGTTACAACGTGGTGGCTATGAACCTTATCATGTAAGGGTAGAGACGCCTGAAGCAATGAGTGCTGCGCTCACCGATCATGCTTGGGATATCGTATTTTCTGACTTCACTATGCCGAGGTTCTCTGCGTTCGATGCCCTAGATGTGTTGCATACTACAGGGCTGGATATCCCATTCATTATAGTTTCTGGCACCATCGGCGAAGACAGAGCAGTTACTGCCATGAAAGCGGGCGCGCATGACTATATCCTGAAAGGTAATCTAAAAAGATTACTCCCTGCCACTGAACGAGAGTTAAGAGAGGCAATGCTGCGTCAGGAGCATAGGTTAGCCGATGAAACCATATATAGATTAGCCTATATTGACCTAGTCACCGGGTTGCCAAACCGCGCTCGGTTTCATGAATTAATTGCTCAAGCAATGGAACAAGTCCAGCTTGAGCAAAGGTCGATTGCGCTTATACTGATGGATCTTGATCGTTTTAAGGATGTTAACGATACTTTAGGGCACGACCGAGGCGATATATTGCTGCAGCAGGTTAGCATGCGTTTGAAAAGCGTATTGACTGAACCTAGCATCATGGCTCGAATAGGTGGTGATGAGTTCGGTATACTTTTGCCAGAGCTGCCTGGTCTGGATGATATTCAAAAAACAATCAAAGCGCTTTTAGGTATCTTGTCCGCACCTTTCATTATTGATGGGATACCAATCTCTGTGGAAGCAAGCATAGGTGTGGCAAGCATTCCAGAACATGCAGAAAATCCGGATATGCTGCTACAGCGGGCTGATATCGCCATGTATCATGCAAAGAAATTAGCAAGCAACTATGCCATTTACGAACCGCGCTTTAACTTGCATAGCCATGAACAACTGGGGCTTATGGCAGAGCTTCGAGAGGCTATTGACCAAAACCAACTCATACTCCACTTTCAACCTAAACTGGAAATAAAAACTGGCCGCATTGAGGGCGTAGAGGCACTGGTAAGATGGAATCATCCTAGGCTGGGTTTGCTGCTTCCTGATCGATTCATTCTTGCTGCAGAGCATACAGGGCTAATCGCACCATTGACCCGCTGGGTATTGATAGAGGCATTAACCTATAGTCAAAATCTGCAACGGGAAGGCATTTACTTACGGGTAAGTGTAAATCTATCTGCTCGCTCGCTGCATGACACACGGCTAATTGAAATGATCAATGAAACATTAACGACAACGGGCGCGAGCCCAAGCCAACTAATGCTGGAAGTCACCGAGAGCGCCATTGTTCTCGATCCGCAAAGGGCAGAAAATGCCCTATTAGAACTCAGCCATCTTGGATTTGCGATATCTATTGACGATTTTGGCACAGGCTATACCTCGCTTGCCAGCATAAAACGGTTGCCAATTAATGAGATAAAGATTGATAAATCATTTATCACTAACATGCTCACAGATGATAAGGAGGCAATGATCGTACGCGCAGTGATAGACCTCGGCCATAATCTTGGGCTAAAAGTCGTTGCGGAAGGCATTGAAACGCAAGCGCTATTAGATGCCCTCACGTCATTAGGATGCGACGAGATTCAAGGTTATTTCGTATGTAAACCAAAAGCTTCTGCTGAATTAAAACTCTGGTTCTCGACATCATCATGGCAAGTAGGATTAGCTACAGTGAAAGGCGTTTAAGTTAAAAACAAGTAAGTGTTTTTGTAGTTGTTATAAAACCTCAAGCTTTGGCAATTTATACCGATAACGTAGTTAGATATCTAAATAACGTGAGATCGAAATGGCCGAGTCAGTTTCAATTAAGCCTAGCAGCGTGGTAAGTCGGGGTGGTGGGGCTAGCGCGAGTGGAAGTAGCGCAGGTGGCGACTCTACCATTGAGGGCTTGAAGAAAAAACTCGTTTCGCTCCAAAAAGACTTGAAAGATGCAATAGGCGAGC
>Ga0208125_100303_pt1 | contig 34381 bp, 31 predicted proteins | sample LakWasM128_HOW14_2_FD_183938 | JGI IMG/M metagenome (GOLD analysis project Ga0208125, IMG submission 183938) | Freshwater sediment methanotrophic microbial communities from Lake Washington under simulated oxygen tension - Sediment Metagenome... | ecosystem: Environmental > Aquatic > Freshwater >...
TGATTCGAGGCGGCCGTCATTTGGGTGATAGAAGTTACATGCCTAAAAACACGGATGGTGAAACGCTGGAAAACAGCATGGAGGCATTTATTGCTCAGCATTATGTGGCGCAGAATACCCCGCCCCTGATAGTGACAGGCATAAAAATTGAAACGTCCGTACTGGAAGAGGTTTTAAGCGAGCAGGCCGGGCGCAAGGTGAAGATCAATACCAATGCTATTGGTGATAAGCGCGTGTGGCTCAAAATGGCGCAAACCAATGCAGAGCTTGCATTGGGGCAGCGTGCCGCAACTTCTGCGAATCAGGCGGCTAAATTGGTAGCACTGCGTGAGGCATTGCGCTTACCTGACAGTACTGAGCGTATAGAATGTTTTGATATCAGCCACACTATGGGCGAGGCAACCGTGGCAAGTTGTGTCGTATTTGACCGCGGTGACATGCAGAATAGTGAGTATCGCCGCTATAACATCACTGGTATTACGCCGGGAGATGATTACGCCGCTATGCGCGACGTACTAACACGGCGTTATAAGAAAGTAGCGGCAGGAGAGGGTGTGCGCCCGGATCTGGTATTTATTGATGGCGGCAAAGGCCAGCTCGGTGTGGCGATGGAGGTCATGGCCGAAGTCGGTCTGGATGATATTTTGCTGGTGGGCATTGCTAAAGGTGAAGAGCGCAGGCCAGGTCTGGAGACGATGATTTTTTCTGACACCGGTGAAATGATTAATCTGGAAAAAGACAATAAAGGCTTGCATCTGCTACAGCAGATACGTGATGAATCACACCGGTTTGCTATTACCGGGCATAGGGCGAAACGCGGCAAGGCAAGAATGCATTCCAGCTTGGAAGATATTGAAGGTATCGGTGCCAAGCGGCGCAAAGCGCTGTTAACTCGCTTTGGCGGGCTAGATGGTGTAAAAAGTGCTAGTATTGACGAAATTGCCAATGTTGAAGGCATTAGCCAGGCGCTGGCTGAAAAGATATACGGAGAGTTGCATTAAGCGGCTGCAAGTAATTTTATTAACAAGGGGAGCTGTGCTAAATGATTTGTAATGTCCCAACCATGCTGACATGGTTACGCATTTTATTGATCCCTGTATTTGTGGGAGCCTTCTATTGGCCAGAAAACCTGCGTACATTAGGTGAGATGCCATCTCATCAGGTGAATTTGTTTGCGTCAGCTGTCTTTATAATTGCAGCCTTAACAGATTGGCTCGACGGTTATCTTGCGCGCTACTTGAAACAAACTTCTTCATTTGGTGCATTTCTGGATCCTGTCGCTGATAAGTTGATGGTAGCAGCTGCGCTTATTGTGCTGGTTGAGTTTGATCGTGTGGGAGCGATCGTGTCCCTTATCATCATTGGACGCGAGATTGCAATTAGTGCCCTGCGTGAGTGGATGGCTGGAGAAGGTCAGCGCAGCAGTGTTGGTGTTGCGATGATAGGTAAAATCAAAACGGCGGCACAAATGTTGGCCATCATACTTCTGCTCTATTGGAATGATGTCGATCTGGGCGCGTTGGGCGTATTTAAAACCAAAGATGTTGGACATGTCCTGATTGTGGTTGCGGCATTTTTGACATTACTATCAATGGCTTATTATTTGCGTGCAGCGATGCCGAAAATAAAGCAGAAATAAACTGGTGAAAATTACGTAAGTTATACTTGACGAGAGGCTCAAAATCTCTATAATGGCGCCTGTCTTAACGATGACACAACGTAATGACAACGCGGGAATAGCTCAGCTGGTAGAGCGCAACCTTGCCAAGGTTGAGGTCGCGAGTTCGAACCTCGTTTCCCGCTCCAAATATTAAGAACGGCGAATGCATTTATGCTTTCGCCGTTTTAGTTAGAATGGTGGCACGTACTAAAGATTTATTTTGGTTTACAATGCTGAAATATAATGGCGCGATAGCAAAGCGGTTATGCCGCGGCCTGCAAAGCCGTTTAGACCAGTTCGACTCTGGTTCGCGCCTCCAGATTTTTTAGTGGATTTTATCGAAAAGACACTAGTTTTAAATGTGCGGGAATAGCTCAGCTGGTAGAGCGCAACCTTGCCAAGGTTGAGGTCGCGAGTTCGAACCTCGTTTCCCGCTCCAAATATAAAAAGCCGAAAGCAATTATGCTTTCGGCTTTTTTATTTTATTGGAATCACATATCAAGTTCCACTGGAGTATGTAATGCCTAAGTTAAACTATACGCTAAGCAGTCTTTTGCCTGCGGCGCAGCATTAAATTACGCCATTGCGCTTTAAGTTCCTGTATCGGGTGTTTTGGTGTGTAGGCCAAAATAAACAGGATGCCGGCAACGCTAGCTAATAACCAGCGAATCTCAAAGCCTGCTTTGTCCTTACGTACAGGCTTTTGTTTTTTCATGGCACTTAATACATCATGTACATCATTGCCGCGCACATACAAGCCATTCACTTCTTTTGCCAGATCTTTCAGGTATTCTTCGTCAAGCTTTGATAAATAGCGGTCACTAGTGCCGCCGGCAACGTTATCATCACGGACACCCAGGTTTGATTCGGAAATCTGCGCAATACCCGGCTGCATTGCAAAGCTGTCGCCAGACCAATAACCAATCAGTTGGTTACGTTCATCAAATTTAGGAATAGGGGTGCCTTCATCTGATCCAATGCCCACAAACAGCCAATCTTCCCCCCCTTGGAATGCAGTTAAGTCTGCGCGATTAAACACATGCAGTTTGGGTGCTTCTTCACCGTCGGTAAAAAATACGACCTGTGCCGGCTCTGGAAATGAGCGTATGGTTTTCGCCAGTGTGATCATGCTGGCACGAACACGACTGTTACCGGACCATGCGGTGCGCCAGTCCAGATGATCAATGGTGTCATTGATTGCATCAAAGTTCTCGCACACTTCAATCGGTGAATACAGTGCAGCTACGCTGACACCAGCAAACAGGCTCATGCTGACGTTAGTGCCGCACGGCAGTTCACCTATCATTCTGTGCATCATATCTTGCATAAACACCATGCGCGATACCGGTTTGCCGTTAAGGGTTTTGTCCACCGTGTTCATGCTTTGTGAAATATCGGCTACCAGCATGTAGCTGTAGATATCGCGCTTGATTGGTATTTTCGGGTTAAATAGCGCAATGATTAGCAGCAGCAGTGCTACAGCGAGTAGTGTTACATCGCGGCGGTGGCGAAAGTAGTTATATAAGTTATGCATGACTGCTATCCTTTAAGGCAATCCAACCGGAATGTTGCCCATGATCAAGCCCGGCGTGTCACTTTCGCCTACGCCCGGTGTCGGTGTCGCCGGCAGCATGGTGAGCAGGCGGTCCAGATTATGACGCGCGCCCCAGTTTGAATTATCAAATCTTAATGATTGCAGATAAGCCGTTTTTGCTTGACGTAACAAGTATTCAGCTTCATCGCGCACCGTCATGCTGGTGCCGTTGATGATGAGGCCGCGTAAGAAGAAGATATTTCCCAGATTGTAATGGATGGCCGCTTTCTGCTCAGTAGTGGCGCCATTTAGCGCTTTGTTGAATAGCAGAGTCGCTTCTTTATAGCGTTCATTTTTTGCCAGCCAGAACGCCGTAGCAAACTTTGCTTCAAAGCTTTGCAAATCTGACTTGGGTGGTTTGCCTTCGCCAATTGCCTCATTAAAGGCTTTTATCTGCTGTATGCGGTTGAAATTATATATCGCAGAAGCAGTGGCAATAATTGCAATCAGCGCAAATAGCCATGTAAGCTTCTTCACCGTAAAGAAACGTGAAATTTTAACCGCTGCCAGTGTGTTTAAATTTAGTGCCATGTTCTAACCTCTAAGTGTTTCACGCCCAGTAATAACGCAATCATCAGTGCTGCGATAATAAAGCAGACATTTGAATAATCATGACCTGGTATTTTCTCAAAATATTTAATGGGTTTTTTCTCACGATTATTGATGTCATTCATCGCCAGTTGTAAAGATTTAGGATTTTCAGCTTCATAAGCTTTAAACGGTGTTTTCAGTGTTTTGAAAAACTCGTTGAGCTCGATTTCCGGTGGCAGTGGCTGGTCTTCCACCGGCTTGAAATTTGGATCGAAGATACTTAAGCCACCGGGTTGACGCAGCACGATCCAGTACAGGCTGATATGCAAACGATCAAACCAGTCTTTGATTTTCTGCTGTGTGTCAGCGTCTACTCGACCGGCACCGTCAGATAGCAGAATGACGGCGCGTGAACCTGAGTCGGGGATTTTGTCGAACAGCGCAGCGCTGCTGGTTAATCCGCTGCCGATATTGGTCTGGAATAGTGCATTGCCTCCGGTCGCCTGCACTGCAGCAATCACAGCCTTTTTGTTTTCACTGAGTGGCAGTACATACATAGCCGAGTTACTGAAAGTAATCATGCCGAACATATCCTGCTGACGTGATTTTACAAACTCGGTAATGAGCCTTGCTGCAGCCACAGATTTGGTTTCGCCGACTGTCGTATTGCCAGTTGCTACGGTCGTGCCCGAAAATGGGTCATCCATACTGGCGCTTCGGTCCAAAACCAATGCAATCTGTGCGCCGACACCTATACGCTCTACTTTGGTTTCAGTGGTATGCGGCGCAGCTAAGCCTAAAATAATGAATACCAGCGTCAGCACAGCTAATATTTTGAGAATTAGCCCGATCAAATCTGACAAAGGGTCTTTTGGCAGCATGTCGACCCAAGAGTAATGCTTGGCGTGAGCGCGTTGCAGTAGCAAGGGAAGAACGGCCAGCGGCAGTAACCACAGCAGCCATGGATGAGAAAAAACCATGCCTTATGCTCCTGCTTTCATAGGTTCAGGAATCAAGCCGCGTTCGCAATCACGGCAATGGCGCGTAAACTTCGCCAACCATTGGTGCGGATTGCTATCAATGCCGAATTTGCTATCCGGTTTAAAGGAAGGTTCGAAATAAATCTGGCGCGATAAGCCAAAGAATTGTTCTATTTCAGGTCTGATCGGATAAAAATCAGGATGATTGTGCAGGAAGGCCGATAAGTTATCGTTAAAGACACTCATGCCAGCAGTAGTGTTGAAGCCCAGATGTATTGCTGAAATAGCTTGTTTTAAGCCTGCTTCCGTATTGTCTGTTTTGCGCACGGCGCGATAAGCTTTAGCAAATGCGCCTCCCATGCGTGGTAGCCATGCACTTTTACCTAAAATATACAATAAGCCTAGTAAACTCAAGACAATTGCCGCCAGAGAGATTTTGAGAGATTGTTTTTCTTTATCATCTTTCATCAATAATGGGCCGAGTAGTGGGCTCATATTGTTTTCGACTTTCACCTGGCCGAAGATGGCAATTGGCGAAATGGCAATAGTCAGGCTAGGCACACGGTATTTCACCAGCTCTTTTTTGTCCGTGGTGTTGATCAGATTCAGGTACTCAGGCCCCAATGCGGCATTTTTTGCCACAACATTATTGGTAAATACCTGATATGCCAGTTTGATATGGTGAACAGTCTGCTTTTTGGATTCTTCTTTTTCATGATTGATACTTTTAAGTTCAATGCCGATTAATTGCCCTCTGTAACGTTTTTCGTAACCGGGAATCGGCAGTGAGGTGTCAATCAGTTTGTATGGCGCTTTAATTGTCAGCGTCACTTCACGTTCAATTACATCGCCTACGGTATAGCCAACCAGCTTTTCAGGGTCTTTGGTTTCAAGTGTGACGATACCTTCTTTAATATCCGGCAGGTCTTGGCTATCCAGAGCAAATGCCGCGATTGGTGCCATGCATATGAATAGCATCATTGCATATTTACGAATTGATTTTGTCATGGTGATTTTTACTTATATTTAAGCCGCTACAAATTGGTGAAAGTATTCTGTGAGTGAATCTGCATCGAACTCGCCCTCAACGTAAAAAGGCGGCATATCAAAGCGCATAAACAGTTCATATATTTCATTGCGCCTGTTTTCAAAAGATTGCACGATCTTTTCGCGCAATTCCTTGCGAATGAACAAGGTGCGCCTCTCGCCAGTTTCTGCATCCGTCACATTAGCCAAGCCAAATTCAGGCAGGTTTCTGTATTCAGCCGCATCCCACAGCACCACAGGTACGATATGGTGACGCAGCAGGTTCGATAATCCTTCTTCGAGCACTTCGTTTGGCATGTGGAAGTCTGAGATTAAAAACACTAGTGAGCGCTCACGCGGCAGGTAGCGGTAGACCTCAGTGATACCTTTGCAGTCTACAGGTGCCGGGTGAAAGTCTTTCAGTGACTCCGCCATCGCAATTGCGTGATGCGATTTGAATGACGTCGTGCTAATCCAGTCTTCGCGTACTTTTTCGTCAAAACCAATAAAGCCGAACGGATCATGATGCTCACTGGCTGATTGCGCTACAGATTCTGCAATTTCAGCTGCAAGTTTGATTTTGCGCTTTTTGGCACCAAAATTCATGCTGCCTGACAAGTCGCAGATGACAAAGACAGGTGTAGCACTTTTCTGATTAAACAAACGCACATAAACTTGCTCCATCGGGTCGCGTATCGTCTGCCGAATATCAATGCGACGTGGGTCCGGGTATGAAAGCAGGGTGGTATGCCCGCGAAACTCCATGCCCATGCCGCGCTGTGTACTCGCATGGCGGCCTGGATTGCGGCCGCGGGAACGCCAGCCTATGTGGTAATCAAAAGATTTGATAGGTTCAATCATATAAGTGATTTTTTAGATGTAATCCAGCATTAATAAAGGGCGCGTCGAATTAAGGTGCAGAAACCGCATTAATAATGCCTGATAACATTTCACGTGCAATTTCAGTGCGGCGCATTTCATAAACCGGGCTGAACACAAGTCTGTGTGCAATTGTAGAATGGAATACTGCGTGAATATCATCCGGTAGAACTGCGCTACGATTATTCAGCCATGCGTTCACACGCGCTGCACGCAGCATCATGCTCATGCCACGTGGGCTGGCACCTGACAGCACCAGGCGATTCATGTCGACGCCGGATACTTTTACACCATAGTCCAGTGGCGCTTTTGTTGCTTTCCACAGATTCAGTGCATATTTTTTCAGTGTGTCGCTGGCTTCAATGCTGCCTTGCAGAATGCCTGAGAATGCGTTCAGTTCATCAAATTGGAGAACATCCGGCTTAACTGTATCTACCAGTGCATCAACGTTGTGGAACTTGGTATCAAATACCAGTGCTTCCATAATGTCATCATCGTTTGGAACTACGATAGGAATTTCCATCATAAAGCGGTCGCGCGCTGCAGATGGAATTTCGAATGTTTCTTCTTTTTCAACCTGGTTACGGTCTGCAAACACAATCATGTGCGGGAAGTAATGCTCTGCATTAAATGCAGAAAGGCTGCGTTCAGCCATTACACGCAGTAGCAGTGAGTGTACTTGCGGACGTGCACGGTTGATTTCATTGAAGAAGAATACAGACAGATTCTCACCTGACATGAGTAATGGGCCAGCGCTCACGTGAGGTTTGCCGTCTTCACCAAGGTAGGTGTGGTAAACCAGATCGTTTGGCATCAGGTCAATGGTGCCTTCAATACGCTGGTAGCCGCCGCCAATGCCGCGTGTAAATGCACGTAACAAAGTTGTTTTACCAACACCAACGTCACCTTCAAGCAGCACGTGGCCACGTGCAAAAATTGAAGTGGTAATCAAGCGCACGGGCGTTTGCTGACCCACGACTACTTTATTGACTTCTGTTTCTAAGGATAGCGCTAGATTGCGCCAATCGGCAAGTTGTGCGTCACTCATTGAAATTTCCCGTGTCTTTATGAATTGGTTAAAATTAAGCAAAATGCATAGTAAACGTTTTTTTACTAGGGGTAAACAGATCTGTATACCCCTGACGCAAATTTATTTAAATTTGCGTCAAAAAGTAATAAAAATCCTTATCTCATGTGAATAATGCTTTCGTAAAAGTGGATTTCCAGCGAAAATAGCGCAAGATAGATTAAATCTATAATTTGAATCAAATTCATAGGTTTTATGCAGGGCTTAAATATAAGCACAAAGCCAATAAAAGCAAAAACCAGTTCAGAAAACGATTAAAGAAATAAAATCATGCAAAGACAAAATAGCTTTACAAAAGAAGAGTTACTTAAATGCGGTCGCGGGGAAATGTTTGGTGAGGGGAATGCCCAGTTACCATTGCCGCCAATGTTGATGTTTGATCGTATTGTTTCTATTACAGAAGAAGGCGGTAAATATGGCAATGGCCAGATTATTGCTGAGCTCGATATCAAACCTGATTTATGGTTCTTTGATTGTCATTTTACTGGTGATCCAGTGATGCCTGGCTGTCTGGGGCTAGATGCGATGTGGCAGTTGGTAGGCTTTTATTTAGGCTGGATGGGTGGTCCTGGTCGTGGCCGTGCGCTTGGTGCCGGTGAGGTGAAATTTACCGGGCAGGTACTGCCTACGGCAAAAATGGCAACCTACACCATAGATTTGAAGCGTGTGATTATGCGTAAATTGGTGATGGGTATTGCAGATGCAACCATGCAGATTGATGGTCGTGAAATTTATGTAGCAACTGATTTGCGTGTTGGTTTGTTTACGCGCACCGATAATTTTTAGTTTTCAGATTATTTTTAGTTTTTAAGTAGAATAAAAAAAGTTTTTAAGGAGCACGAAATGCGTCGTGTCGTTATTACGGGGTTTGGAATTGTTTCCAGTTTAGGTAACAATAAAGCAGAAGTGTTGGCGAGCCTGAAGGCAGGCCAGTCAGGGATTACGTATCAACCAGAATATGCTGCCATGGGCTTGCGCTCACACGTAGCTGGATCTATCAAGAATCTGAAAGTAGAAGAGCTAATAGATCGTAAGTTGATGCGCTTTATGGCTAAAGGCCATGCTTATGCATGGCTAGCTATGCAAGAGGCTATTGCAGATTCAAAGCTACCCGAAGAAATGGTGTCTAATGTACGAACCGGTTTAATCGTAGGCGCAGGTGGCGCATCGCATGAAAGTATTCTAGAAGGTATCGATACGCTCCGTGAAAAAGGCGTGCGCCGCGTAGGGCCATATATGGTGACAAAAGCGATGGCGAGCGGAGTATCAGCATGTCTTGCTACGGGTGCAAAAATCAAGGGTATTAATTACGGAATTAGCTCTGCTTGTTCCACCAGTGCACATTGTATAGGCGCGGGCGTAGAACAGATTCAATTGGGTAAGCAAGATATTATTTTTGCAGGCGGTGCAGAAGAAGAGCATTGGACATTGTCGTTTATGTTTGATGCGATGGGCGCATTAAGCAGTAAATATAATGAAACGCCTGATAAAGCTTCCCGTACTTATGATGCTGACCGTGATGGTTTTGTGATTTCCGGCGGCGGCGGTATTGTCGTGCTCGAAGAGTATGAACATGCCAAAGCACGTGGTGCAAAGATTTATGCTGAAGTGGTAGGCTATGGTGCAACCTCAGACGGTTACGATATGGTAGCGCCAAGCGGCGAGGGTGCTGTGCGCTGCATGCGATTGGCTTTGGAGGGTGTAGATAGCAAGATCGATTACATCAATACCCATGGCACCAGCACACCGGTTGGGGATGTGAAAGAGCTGGAAGCGATTCGTGAGGTATTCGGTGAAAACGGATTGAAACAAAGCCCGGCTATCGCATCAACTAAATCTTTATCTGGACATGCGCTGGGCGCAGCTGGTGTAAATGAGGCGATCTATACCTTGCTGATGATGGAAAACAATTTCATCGCAGCTTCTGCAAATATTGAGACGCTGGATCCTGCAGCTGAAGGTTTGAATATCGTACGAAGTGCGATAGAGAACGTGAAGATTGAAACAGCGCTATCCAACAGTTTTGGTTTTGGCGGTACTAACGCTACGCTGACTTTATCGCGAAAAAATTTGTAGTATTTCAGTATTAAGTTTACTTAAAGCGTTCTGGTTGTTTATTGGCAACTGGAGCGCTTTTTTGTTTGGGCGAGATATGCGTGGGTGCTTTGTCTAGAAGGCTGTATTTAGCCTCAAGTTGTTTTAAAAGTTGCCGAAAGCCTTCTGCTTCAATCATGGCTACTTTTTTTACGGTGTCGGCGGGAATGCCCTGTTCCGCTAAAAACTGATGTAATTCCTTGCCTAGATGTTTATTTTCTCTGGCAAGCAGATTCTGTTCATAGTCAACTCTCAGATGACTTTCAAAACCAGCATTAATTAATGCATGATCAATGCTATAAGCGAGTATCGTTGCTGACATTGTGGGCCTGTTTACCAAATGCTCCATGATTAACTGTTCGATCACAGCGCCTTTTGCAAGTCCATTTTCAACCATGCGATTAGCCATGGTGATTTCCTTATAATCATGTTTTTAATTTAACAATGTAGCTAAATTATACATGAAATATAAATTTTAACGGGAATTTTTCCCGTTTTATTTTTATGTGAAGATGGGTAATGTAAATCAGATTGATGAAGATAGTTAACGTGTGTATTCGTTCGCTTGTTGCTTAGCTATGATTTCTCTGATTCTTGCTTGCACTACAGGGTTGTTCATCAAGGCTGCATGATCATCCGGGATGAGTAACTCCTGCCCCGGGTAAATTTCATCAGGGTTGTTTTTTAGAGTTTTTTGGTTGAGTGCAAAGATTTCTGCCGATGTATGCCCGGTTTTCTTGCCGATAATATCTAATGTATCTTGGGCTCTAACGACGTAGGTGGCTTTTTCTTCGTTAGATTGTTGATAACCGGGAATAGCTAAGTCTTTTTCTTTTGTCGGCGAAATACTATTGGGGTCATGTATTTGGTTTTTTTCTGCAATCGCTTTGTACTGAGTAGGATCCCCCTTCTCACGTGCAGCAATATTCCATAAATTATCCCCTCGTTTTACCTGCACATTGTAAGAGGGAGCATAGGGCTGGTGATCAATGGTTGGTGTTTGTGCAATGTGCGTTGTTGAAGAGTGCGTTGCGTTAGTTAAGGCATCACCATCGTGCGCTGGCGCAGATTGAGTGCTGCGTGGGTGCGTTAATGCTTGCATACTAGTCACTTCAAGTTTAGCAGCAGTTTCAAACATTGACTTGCTTATTGACGCGGATGACTTTAACAAGGTTTCTGCAAACATGACTCCCTTGCTAATTGCTTCACTCTGCATAATGAATGGAAATGCTGGTGCAATATGCTCCAGTGCCACTTTGCTTTCTTGCCACGAGGGTAGGTCAGCCATGACTCGATTGTATAGCGGTACATATTTTTCTTTAATACGAAAGCTGGCATCATTGCCAAAAAAATATCCATAGGTAATTGTTGATAATGGTTTGAATGAGTTTGATTTTTGATAGCTTGCTTCAGCTGCCGCACTCACGGATTTGCTGTTATTGTCATTACAATTAGTAAAAGTGGCTTTTATGCCAAGACGCTCATGTACAGAGCCGATCGGGTTAGATAACACTGAGGCATTACAGCCTAGCCCTTTATATACTTCTTTACCTACCTCAATTTTTGCAGCAATAGGTGCGACTTGCACATTGAACTTGCTGCTCATGACGCCAAGACCTATGTAGTCTAGTTTGTATAATAAATCTTGCCCGCCATGCGCATTCTCCAGGCTAGATATACTGGCTTTATAGGTGACGCCTAAATCCTGATTGGTTGTTTTGTCAAATTTCTTTAAAAGAGTGGTTGCTGCCGGGATACGTGGGATAGTCGTGAAAGGCAGGTTAACCGTATGCGCGAAAGTTTTTCCTTTTTGAATGAATGAGTCCGCATCCGACTCCTGGATTGGGCCTACCTGATGTTTATAATGAATTGCTGCGGTGGGTGTTGGGGTATAGTTGGCATGCGATTGCCTAGGTGCAGAGTGTTGAGGCTTGGCGTCTAAATCTGCATTGGAAGTATGTCCGCTTTGCTTTTGCTCATTGTGTTGGTCCATCTCTTTTCACCTTTGCAATCATGCCTATTTCATACAATAAGTATTATTGCCAGGAATTGTTACAGTGTGATTAAAGTTAAAAGACAGTTAGTAACAATCGGATGTAATGGATCGGCTTGTTTTAAATAATCAATGCTGCGGCGACATTTCTGCCTTCGCTCATTAGAATGTTATAGGTACGGCAGGCCGCTGCTGTAGTCATGCACTCTAATGCTATGTCAATATCAGTCAAGTTCTGATAGTGCTTCGGATGTAAAAATAAGTGAGTAGCACCGGTTCCTAGTAAAACCACTTCTGGTTTTAAGCTTGCAATCTGTTTGAAGTGCTCATTACTCAGATCAGTAAAACCAGTTACTTGCCAGTCCAGAATGAGTGCGTCAGGCATCACAATCAGATTTTGTGTATATCGCTGTTTGTTAATCTCAATATAGTCAGCGTCATATGCGGTGATCAAGTTATTATTTTCAGCGGTGGTTAAGTGTAGTTTCATGGGTGATTTTAAGCGGCTATGTCTAGGCTTTAATTGAACGAATACAGCATTCTAATGTAAACTAGCACCTTTAACTATTATGCTTTTAAGCGCTAATTTACGCATTATGCAGCCTATACTCAAATCTAATAAACTCAGCAATGTCTGTTACGACATTCGTGGCCCCGTACTGCAACGTGCGCGCGAAATGGAAGAAGACGGTCAGCGCATTATCAAGCTCAACATCGGCAATCCTGCCGCGTTTGGATTTGAAGTGCCAGAAGAAATCCAGCAGGACGTCATCCGCAATATGAGCAAGGCGGGCGGCTATACCGATAGCAAGGGTTTGTTTGAGCCGCGCAAAGCTATTATGCATTATACGCAAAGCAAGCATATTAATGGCGTGACTGTGGATGACATTATCATTGGTAACGGCGTGTCTGAGTTGATTGTCATGGCAATGCAGGGTTTGCTCAATAATGGCGACCAGGTGTTGGTGCCTATGCCGGATTATCCATTATGGACGGCAGCGGTGAATCTGGCTGGCGGTACTGCTCGTCACTATCTGTGTGATGAAGCCACTGGCTGGATGCCGGATCTTAAAGATATCGAATCCAAAATTACGGCCAATACGCGCGGCATTGTGGTGATTAATCCAAACAACCCGACCGGTGCGCTCTATCCGCGTGAGATTTTAGAAGGCATCATTGAAATTGCCCGCCATCATGGCCTGGTAATTTTTGCTGATGAAATTTACGACAAGGTGCTATACGATGGCAATGTGCATACGTCGATTGCATCATTAGCGGATGATGTTTTATTTGTTACGTTCAATGGCTTATCAAAAAACTACCGTACTTGTGGCTATCGCGCTGGCTGGTTGATTGTAAGTGGCGAGAAAAAACACGCAAAAGATTACATCGAAGGCCTGAACATGCTTGCATCCATGCGTCTGTGTGCGAATGTGCCTGGGCAACTGGCAATTCAGACTGCGCTTGGCGGTTATCAGAGTATCGACGACCTCGTTGCGCCGGAAGGCCGCTTATGCAAGCAGCGTGATATTGCCTATGAAATGCTGAATGCAATTCCGGGTGTGAGCTGTACCAAGCCGCAGGCGGCAATGTATCTGTTTCCTAAGCTGGATCCGGAAATTTATCCGATTAAAGACGACCAGCAGTTTATTCTGGATCTTTTGCTGGAAGAAAAAGTACTGCTGGTGCAAGGTACCGGTTTTAACTGGAAAACACCGGATCATTTCCGCGTAGTGTTTTTACCGAATGTGGATGATCTTGCAGAAGCGATTCGACGCATCTCCAGATTCCTCGAAAATTATAGAAAAAAACATAATACGAATAAAATTGGAGCAAAAGCTTGAAACAATTGAATGTAGGCATATTAGGCTTAGGCACAGTAGGCGGCGGTACTTATACGGTGCTGACACGTAACGCAGCGGAAATTTCACGCCGTAGCGGTGTTGCAATAAATGTGGTGCAAGTTGCAGATAGAAATATCGAACATGCAAAAGCTGCTGTAGCGGCTGGTGTGGAAGTGACCGATGACGCATTTGCTGTGGTGAATAACCCAAATGTTGATGTAGTGGTTGAGTTAATCGGCGGCTACACATTAAGTAAAGAGCTGGTGCTCAAGGCGATTGCCAACAAAAAGCATGTAGTCACAGCCAACAAGGCGTTGATTGCATTACATGGCAATGAGATTTTTGCGGCGGCAAAAGCCAATAATGTGATTGTGGCGTTTGAGGCTGCGGTTGCCGGTGGTATTCCAATCATCAAAGCCTTGCGTGAGGGCTTGGCTGCAAACCGTATTGAATGGCTGGCTGGCATTATCAACGGCACGACTAATTTTATTCTTACCGAAATGCGTGAAAAAGGTTTGAATTTTGCGGATGTCTTGGGTGAAGCGCAGCGTCTGGGTTATGCTGAGGCTGACCCGACCTTTGACGTTGAAGGTATTGATGCCGCACATAAATTGACGATTATGTCTGCAATCGCTTTCGGTATGCCGATGAAGTTTGAGCAGGCTTACACTGAAGGCATTACCAAACTGCAGCAGATTGATATCAAATATGCTGAAGAGTTAGGCTATCGCGTTAAATTATTGGGCATTACCAAGCGCACTGATAAAGGTGTAGAACTGCGTGTGCATCCGACACTCATTCCAGAAAAGCGTCTGGTAGCAAATGTGAACGGCGCGATGAATGCAGTGGTAGTGAAGGGCGATGCAGTAGGCCCTACACTGTATTACGGCGCAGGCGCCGGTGCAGAGCCAACTGCGAGTGCAGTGGTGGCAGATTTGATTGATGTTGCGCGTTTGATTGATGCCAGCAGTGAACAGCGTGTGCCTTATCTCGCATTCCAGCCGGACCAAGTGCTTGATTTACCAATATTGCCGATTGATGAAGTGCAAAGTGCTTACTACTTGCGCCTGCGCGCCAGTGACAAGCCGGGTGTACTCGCTGAAGTGACTAAAATTCTGGGTGACCGTGCGATTTCAATTGATGCCATGATGCAAAAAGAGCCGGATGAGAACGAGACAGAAGCCGACATTGTGATCCTGACGCACATCACAGTAGAAAAAAATATGAACGAAGCGATTGCCGCCATTGAAGCGCTCGCGGCGATCAATGGCAAAGTAGTGCGCATCCGTATGGAAGAGCTTGCAAAATAAGCTTTAAGTAAAATAAAACCTTTAGTTATAAAGAACCAAGTATTTAAATTATGAAATATATCAGCACACGCGGGCAGTCGCCTGCTCAAAGTTTTAGCCAAATTCTGCTTGGTGGTTTAGCGCCGGATGGTGGTTTATACCTGCCAGAAAGCTACCCACAGTTTAGCGATGCTGACTTAACCGCCATGCGCGGTTTGTCTTATGCTGATCTTGCATTTGCGATTCTGTCACGCTTTGTGGATGACATCCCTGCAAATGACCTGAAGGCGATTATTGATAAAACCTATCGCGCTGATGTGTATGCGTTTACGCGTAAAGGTCAAAATGCTGCTGATATTACGCCGACATTAAAACTCGAAGATAACCTTTATCTGCTGAGCCTTTCTAATGGCCCAACGTTGGCATTTAAAGATATGGCAATGCAGTTGCTGGGTAATCTGTTTGAATATGTGCTGACTAAGGAAGGTAAAACGACCAATATTCTCGGCGCAACGTCAGGTGATACCGGTTCAGCAGCTGAATATGCGATGCGTGGTAAAAAAGGCATTCGTGTTTTCATGCTGTCACCACACAAAAAAATGAGCCGTTTCCAGACGGCACAGATGTTCAGTTTACAGGACGACAATATTTACAATATTGCCGTAAACGGCGTGTTTGATGATTGTCAGGATATGGTGAAAGCTGTTTCTAACGATGCAGCATTTAAAGCACAATATAAAATTGGTGCGGTTAATTCTATTAACTGGGGCCGTATCGTAGCGCAGGTGGTTTATTACTTTAAAGGTTACTTCGCGGTAACGCAGAGCAATACGCAGAAAGTCAGCTTCTCTGTACCTTCAGGTAACTTCGGTAATGTGTGTGCCGGCCATATCGCACGTATGATGGGCTTGCCGATTGATAAGCTGATCGTAGCAACGAATGAGAATGATGTGCTTGATGAGTTCTTTAAAACCGGTGTTTACAGTCCGCGTGGTTCAGCTAAAACTTACCATACCTCTAGTCCGTCAATGGATATTAGCAAAGCTTCAAATTTTGAACGCTTTGTGTTTGACCTGGTTGGACGCGATAGCGATAAAACCCGTGCGCTTTGGAGCAAGGTCGATAATGGCAATAGCTTTGATTTGAACGCAGACGGTTATTTTGCAGAAATTTCTGATTATGGCTTTGTCTCCGGCAGCAGCAACCATACTAATCGTATAAAAACGATACGCGAGACTCAGCAGAAATATGGCGTAGTCATTGATACACACACTGCTGATGGTCTTAAAGTTGCGCTTGAGTACTTTGATAAGCAAACGCCTATGGTGGTGCTGGAGACTGCATTGCCAGCCAAGTTCGAGGAATCAATTATTGAGGCTTTAGGTCAGGCACCTGAGCGCCCGGCGGTATTGAATAATATTGAAGATTTACCACAGCGCTTCACCGTGATGGATGCAGATGCTGCGGCAATTAAACAGTTTATTATTGAGAAAACGAGCTAATACGCTATGCAGGTTTATCATGAGCTACTGAACCATGTTTTAGAGCATGGTAACCTAAAAGAAGATCGTACCGGTACCGGCACCACGTCAGTGTTCGGTTACCAGATGCGATTTAATCTGGCTGATGGTTTTCCTCTACTTACGACTAAAAAGCTGCATCTAAAATCCATTATCCATGAACTGCTGTGGTTCTTGCAGGGCAGCACTAATATTGCCTACCTCAAAGAAAACGGTGTACGTATCTGGGATGAATGGGCGGACGAAAACGGTAATTTAGGCCCTGTTTATGGTTATCAATGGCGTAACTGGCCTAAGCCGGATGGGACGCATATTGACCAAATAGCCAATGTTGTAAAAGCGATTAAAAAGAATCCGGATTCACGCCGACTGATTGTTTCAGCCTGGAATGTGGCAGATGTCGATCAAATGAAATTACCGCCTTGCCATGCCTTTTTCCAGTTTTATGTGGCGCCTGCTTTGCCGGACGAAGCGGATCAAAGGTCAAAACTGAGCTGTCAGCTCTATCAGCGTAGTGCTGATATATTTCTTGGCGTGCCATTTAATATTGCATCTTATGCCTTGCTCACCATGATGGTGGCACAGGTGTGCAATTTGAAATTGGGCGATTTTGTGCATACACTCGGCGATGCACATATTTACTCCAACCATATGGACCAAGTACACGAACAGCTCGCGCGTACGCCACGTGCACTGCCAACAATGCGTATCAATCCAGAAGTGAAAGATATCTTCGGTTTTAAATATGAAGATTTCACTTTGGAAAATTATGATCCATACCCTGCTATTAAAGCCTTGGTAGCAGTTTGAGGTTAAAAAAATGGTTGCCTTGTTCGGGAATTAACAAAGCAACCAAAGCTTGCAACTTACAGGGGATAAGGATAAGTCACAAGTAATGCATAAAGTTACTACTTACATTTAGTTTGTGGCTGGTGCTTTCTCCTTATTGATGCTTGATAAAGCTGATTTGTAATTTACATACTCACTTGTTGTCAGCATGCCGTCACTGTCTGCATCAGTGACATCAAAAACATTCGCTAATTCCTTGTCTTTAACAGCCTCTTTAAGCGATATTTTTCCATCAGCATTGGCGTCCAGTTTTTTGAAATCAGCGTCGGCTGTTTTAACTACTGCTGAATCAACTTTTTTGGTGTCTGCTGCTTTATTCTCAGCAAATGCTGTGCTGATCATGCCCGTGCTAAAGAACATGCCCATTGTTCCGGCTGCGATTAAGCGCATTGAATTACTTGATAAATTGAATTTCATGAATTAACTCCTGAATAATATTTAAAAGATTTTTAAGACAACTGCAATTTAAGCTGCAATTAAGCTGTAATAAATACATTGCGAATATCGTGCCACATTTTTTTATCATTATTAATCAATAAGTTATGATGATTTATGTTTTTTTGGCTCTGATTAAGATGTCGCTAAATAACGACTATTATTTAGATCTTCTGATCTAACTATATGATTTAATGTAATAAAATTTGTCTTGTATTGACGACAATATTCTTATATTTACAGATCCGTTAATGATTATTTTTCGAATCGATATGATTTCCTCAAAAATCTTAATCTGAGATCAAAAGATTGAATCTAAAGCGCTAATTTGGGTTTCAGCAAGTTGATATATGACTGTAAAGTTACTGTTTAACCTCTTATTTTGATTGGCATAGATCATGCATATAGACTATTACCATCAAACTTGATGATTAGGAGGTAAGAAATGAATAGATTATTAAAACGTACAACACAGCTAGTATGTGCAGTATTAGCGGCAGGGACGCTTACGGTTTTTGCCAAGACTAGTCCAACATTTGATATTCACACTAGCGTAGTCTCAAAGGCTGTAGAAAGTGAAAAGGGTGTCATTATGGTTTTTACAGAGCGTGGCAATGTTGCTGCTGAAGCGGCGTATTTGTTATTGGCACAAACTAAGCAAAATGAAGGTTTTGCGCCGTTATTGCTAGCGGTGGAAAATGAGAAAGTAGCAGGCTACAAAGCTGCTTTGGGATTGCCGAGTGCCGCACTCCCTGCTGTAATTTTCTTTAACAAATCTGGCAAAGAAATCGCGCGTGTAGTTCCCGCCAAATCTGCAATGACCAAGTATAGCCATGCACAGTACCAGCTTATTTAGCAGGCATGCCTTGATCTAGTGGTGTTATGTATAAGGCAGTAAACTATCAAATCCAGAGTGTGTTTGATAGTTCACTGCCTTTAAGCTATTTAAGCGGCTGTACCTTACTTGCTTATCTGCTGACGACTAAGTTTAATGCCTGGTTTAACTCTTAAAAGTGTTCGCTTGTATATGGTGACGTTCCAGCAAACGGTAAAATTCAGTGCGGTTACGCTGCGCTAACTTGGCTGCTTGCGTTACATTGCCCTGGGTCAGTTTTAGCAGGTTGATAAGATAGGATTGCTCAAAATTACGGCGGGCGGCTTCAAATGGAATAATTGCATTTGATTCATCCTGTAACGATTTCTGTACCAGACTTGCAGGCACAATCTGCGTAGTCGCCAGGACTACCATCTGCTCAACCATATTCTGTAGCTGACGCACATTTCCCGGCCATGGTGCTGCAATCAGTATTTCCAGAGCGTCAGGTGCAAAACCATATACCTTTTTCTTATATTTTTTATTGTAAATGCCAATAAAATGGTTGGCCAACAGGCTGATATCCTCACGACGATTCGCTAAAGAAGGTATCTCCAGGCCGACAACGTTAATTCGGTAAAATAAATCTTCACGAAAACGTTCATTCTGCATTTCATTCGCCAAGTTACGGTGCGTCGCTGAGATTAATCTCACGTCGATTTTGACGTCAGTGGTATTACCAACAGGACGAATAGTACGTTCCTGCAAAGCTCTTAAAACCTTAACCTGTAGCGGCAGGGGCATATCGCCGATTTCATCCAGAAACAGGGTGCCGCCATCTGCACTTTGGAATAAGCCAACATGCGATTTTGTGGCACCCGTGAATGAGCCCTTGCTATGGCCAAACAGTTCGGATTCGAGGAGATTTTCCGGGATAGCGCCACAATTGATTGCTACAAATGGCCTCGAGTGACGCGGACTTGCATTATGAATTGCCCGTGCCAGTAACTCTTTGCCGGTACCGCTTTCACCTTGAATAAAGACATTCGCATCCGTGCCTGCAACTAATTTAGCCTGTCCCAGTAAACTTTCCATTTGTGGGCTGCGTGTAATGATGGCTTCTCGCCAATCATTATTTTCATTTATATCGGATTGCGTGGTGTTTATACCGTTTAAACGTAGCGCTGCCGCTACCTGATGCAGCAGTTCCTGGCTATCGAAGGGTTTGGTTAAGAAGCCAAACACGCCGCGCTGGGTAGCACGTACAGCATCGGGTATAGAGCCGTGCGCTGTTAATATGATGACAGGTAGGGTGGGGTGCGAATTATGCACGGCTTCGAGCAAAGCCATGCCATCCATGGCTGGCATGCGTAAGTCGCTGATGACAATGTCCGGGCGCTGTAGCGCAATCGCTGACATGGCTTCAACACCATTACTGGCAGTCGCCGTATCGTAGCCGGCAGCGCGCAGGCGTATGCTGATCAGTTTTAGTATGTCCTGATCATCATCTACAATGAGTATGTATGGCTTTTGCATTTGTTATGCCTAGTTGCTGGATTTGGAATCACGGTCATTCATGGTCTTTTCAATATTTTTCAGTTCATTAAGCTTCTGTTCCAAGACTTTATTTTTAAGCTCGAGGGCTTCGTATTTCTGTTGAGCAGATTCAAGTTTTTTTATCTCTTCTCGATTCCTCTGCTGTTGCTTCGTATAGTCTGTCGTGTATTCATATAGCAAGCTACTCAAAGCAAAGTCTGCAGGATGAAGCGTATTTTCTTGCAATATGTCTTGAAGCAAATTTTGTGCCTTTGCATTATCGCGCACGCGGCTAGTAGGAAGGGCAAGCATAGATGCCAGCTTGAGGCGGCTCAGCAGATTATTTTTATTTTCTGCCAGTATTTGGTTGGTTTCTGCAAAAACTTTCTTCTGCATTTCCGGTGTAAGGTTTGAGTAGCTATCGATAAAAGCCAATAGCTCTGTCACATTATTTTGTTTAAAAGCGCTGGTTTTTATTGTGCTGGCTTTACCAGTATTGCCATTGGCAGTAGCGTTACTGACGATTGCGTAATTGCTGCATGCGCAGGCTAACATCAGGCTGCAAAGTAACATTGTAAAATTCTTGCTGTTCATCTGAATCTCAATCTTCTGATTTTATTATCTTGGGTAAAGTCACGATAAAGTGTGCACCCTGACTCGAAGGCGCAAGTTCAATGTTGCCGCCATGCACTTTAACCAGGTCTTTTGTAATTGCCAGACCAAGTCCACTGCCACTTATCAAACTCTTATGTATATTAGTACCTCTGTAAAAGGGGTCAAACAATTTTTCCTGATCTGCTTTATCCAGACCAGGACCATGATCGATCACTTCAATAATGACTCGGTCGCTATCTTCGCTGGCGTATATTTTAATATGCCCAGAGTCAGGACTATATCGCACGGCATTGGAAATAAGGTTGTCTATAATAATTGTCAGTTTTTCATAGTCAGCAGTTATTTGCTTGAGATTGAATACGGTATCTATAAGCAATTGCTTGTTACGAATACTGAGTTCGTGTGCGCCGATAACTTTGGTGATCAAATCTGGTAAGTTTACTGGCTGCAAATCAAGTTTGAGCTGAATGGATTCCAGCTTCGTGTAATTAAGCAGGTTTTCGATCATGCGCTGCAAGCGGATCGTATTGTCTTTTAGGATATGGGTAATTTCTGCCTGCTGTACAGATAAGGTACCACCTATGCCATCATTCAATAATTCCGTAGCCTCTCTAATCGCTGTGAGCGGCGTTTTAAGTTCGTGTGAGATATGGCGCAGGAACTGCTGTTTTTGTTCGTCAAGTTCTTTGAGTTCGGCACGCAGCCAATCCAGACGTTGACCTAAAACTCGTAAATCGCCGGGGCCATCAATAGAAATTTCCTGTTCATAATGACCTTCACCAAGCTCTTTGATTGCTTTATCCATACGACGAATCGGGCGCGCAAGCATAAAGGCGATGCAGCCGGCGACTAACAGCGCTAATGGAATTAACACCAGACTTTGTATGAATAAATTTCTTTGTGTATTTTTTGCAGTAAGGGTGAGTTGGGAGGATGTTTTATCTATTGCCTGGCTATTTTCTTCAATAATCACCTCAATTTGCTGCGTAAGCTGGCTAAAGGTATCAAGAAAATCCAATTGTGTCGTTTGCGTTCCTATGGAATTCAGGATTAGCAGATTTAGCTGTTGGGTTTGCTGCCGTAGAGAATTGATTCTTTCCAGCTGCGGACGATAGGTCGTCAACTGCTGCAGTTCTACAATAGCTGAGTCGAATTTGATATCAGCCTGTTTGTAGTTTTTAAACAAGGTGTCATCTTGCAGCACATAATATTGCCTGATGCTGCGTTCCATTAAATATGCCTGCTCTTGCAGTATTCGCACTGCCCGCGTTGTTTTGACGGCATTGTTAATCGTAATTTCACTCTGCTCGGCAAGTTTATCAAATGCAATGTTGGCATTTGTAAAAGCCCATAACAAAGGGAAAATGGCGAATGCAAAGCCAATTAACAGCAGCTTTAAAAACGAGCCTGGGTAATGAATGCTCATAGACTAGTCGGGGTCAATCTTTGCAAACATCCAGTATAATTGAACCATGACAAAATTATCTATTATTGTGGCTATTGCTAAAAACAGGGTTATTGGAATCAACAATACTTTACCTTGGCATCTGCCTGAAGATTTAAAACGTTTCAGAGCGCTCACCATGGGGCATCATATTATTATGGGGCGCAAGACTTATGATTCATTAGGACGCCTATTGCCGGGGCGTACTACAGTGATTGTTACGCGCAATACAGATTACAAGGTAGAAGGTGCACTCATTGCACACTCATTACAGGATGCAATTGCGCTGTGTAAAGCCGATGATGAAGTGTTTTTAATCGGTGGTGCTGAACTGTATCAAGAAGGCTTAAAACTTTCGAGTAAGCTTTATATTACCGAAATTGCTTTGGATGTTGAAGGCGATGCCTATTTCCCTGAATATTCATCAGATGATTGGCTGGAAAGCTCGCGTGAAGCGCATGTTTCAGAGCAAGGTCTGGCATTTAACTACGTTACTTACGTTCGTAAATAAGCGAACTTAAGTAAGCTGAAGCAAGTAACGTAGTTTAATTCAAGGCTATTATTTTTCCAGTTCCACACAGTCTACGTAGTAGATTGCTTTGCCGTCTTCCACTTTTTTTACCAGACCATGCACATCGGTTTCAAAGCCCGGGAAGCGTTCATTGAACTCACGTGCGAATTTCAGGTAATTCACAATAATCTTGTTGAATTGCTCACCTGGAATCAGCAGCGGAATGCCTGGTGGGTATGGCGTCAGCAATACTGCGGTAATACGGCCTTCCAGTTCATCAATCGATACACGGTCAATTTTGCGATGTGCCATTTTTGCAAAGGCATCGGTCGGCTTCATTGCCGGCACCATGTCAGACAGGTACATTTCCGTAGTCAGGCGCGCAACGTCGTTGGCTTTGTAAACGCTGTGAATCTGCGTACATAAGTCGCGTAAACCCATGCGCTCGTAGCGCGGCTGTTTCTGTACAAACTCCGGCAGTACTTTCCATAATGGCTGGTTCTTGTCGTAATCATCCTTAAACTGTTGCAGTGCCGCTACCATGGTGTTCCAGCGGCCTTTGGTAATGCCGATGGTGAACATGATAAAGAATGAATACAGGCCGGTTTTTTCAACAATCACACCGTGCTCAGCCAGATATTTAGTCACAATTGCAGCTGGGATGCCAAATTCATCAGAGAAATCACCGTGAATATCCAGACCAGGTGTAATGATGGTCGCCTTGATCGGATCCAGCATATTGAAGCCTTCAGCCAGATTGCCGAAACCGTGCCAGCTTTCGTTGGCTTTCAGCATCCATGCTTCTCGCTCTTCAATGCCTTCTTCTGAAAGGTCATTCGGACCCCAGACCTTGAACCACCAATCGGTGCCCCATTCCTCATCCACCTTGCGCATTGCACGGCGGAAGTCGAGCGCTTCCATGATGGATTCTTCAACCAGTGCGGTACCGCCGGGTGCTTCCATCATCGCTGCAGCTACGTCACAGCTGGCGATAATAGAGTATTGCGGACTGGTAGACGTATGCATGAGGTAAGCCTCATTGAATACATCGCGATCCAGATTGTTCTGTTCAGCATCTTGCACCAGAATCTGTGAGGCTTGGCTTAAGCCCGCAAGCAGTTTGTGCGTGGATTGCGTAGAGAACACCATGCTCTCTTTACAGCGTGGACGATCCGCACCGATTGCGTGGTAGTCACCATAGAAATCATGGAACGTTGCATGCGGCAACCAGGCTTCATCAAAGTGCAGGGTGTCGATCTTGCCATCCAGCATTTCCTTGATTTCTTCAACGTTGTATAACACGCCGTCATAAGTGGATTGCGTAATGGTCAGTACACGTGGTTTTGCGTTTTTGTCGGTCGCAAATGGGTTGCGCTCGATTTTCTTCTGAATGTTTTCCCAGGCAAATTCGCTTTTAGGGATAGGGCCAATAATGCCGAAATGGTTACGTGTCGGCATCAGGAACACCGGAATCGCGCCGGTCATGATAATTGAGTGCAGCACAGATTTGTGGCAGTTCCGGTCAACGACTACAACATCACCCGGAGCCACTGTACTATTCCAAACGATTTTGTTGGAAGTCGAAGTGCCGTTGGTCACAAAGTACAAGTGGTCACAGTTGTAAATTCGAGCCGCATTGCGCTCAGAAGCTGCTACCGGGCCGGTATGATCCAGCAGTTGACCAAGCTCATCTACTGCATTGCATACGTCTGCACGCAGCATGTTTTCACCGAAAAACTGGTGAAACATCTGACCAACCGGAGACTTCAGAAATGCTACGCCGCCGGAGTGGCCAGGGCAGTGCCATGAGTAAGAGCCATCTGCCGCATAATGCGTCAGCGCTTTAAAGAATGGTGGCGGCAGGCTATCCAGATAAGCTTTTGCCTCGCGGATAATCAGACGCGCCACGAACTCCGGCGTATCTTCATTCATGTGAATGAAGCCGTGCAGTTCACGTAACACGTCGTTAGGAATATGACGTGAAGTACGTGTTTCACCATGCAGGAAAATTGGTATTTCCTCGTTACGGTGACGAATCTCCTGCACAAAGTTACGCAGTTGTTCTATGGCTTCAGGCTTTTCTTCAATGAACTCTTCGTCATCGATAGAAAGAATAAAAGCGGACGCGCGGCTTTGCTGTTGTGCAAATGAAGTCAGGTCGCCGTAGCTGGTAACACCCAGTACTTCGGTACCTTCTTCTTCAATCGCTCTGGCAAGCACGCGGATGCCTAAGCCTGATGAGTTTTCAGAACGGAAGTCTTCGTCAATAATGACGACAGGGAAGCGAAATTTCATTCAAATACCTTCATTAATTCATTTTGAGGGCAAATGCGTTTTTGCTCACTCATTGTCTTTCTATATGAGATGCCTGCATCAATATGCTAGAGGCTTCTCTCGCTTAATCCCACAAAAAAATAAATTTCTGATAGGCTTTTGTTGCTTTTAGATTTTCGGTAACGTTACGCCTACTTGTCCCTGATACTTGCCACCACGGTCTTTATAACTGGTTTCACAGACATCATCTTCATCTGCTTCAAAGAATAGCACCTGCGCGCAGCCTTCATTGGCATAGATTTTTGCCGGCAATGGCGTCGTGTTGCTGAACTCTAGTGTGACATAACCTTCCCACTCAGGTTCAAACGGCGTTACGTTTACGATGATGCCGCAGCGTGCGTAGGTTGATTTACCCAGACAAATTGTCAGCACGTTACGTGGAATACGGAAGTATTCAACCGTACGTGCCAGTGCGAATGAGTTTGGCGGAATAATGCAGTAGTCGGCATTCACTTCAACGAACGAATTCGGGTCAAAGTTTTTCGGGTCTACAATCGTGCTGTTAAGGTTTGTAAATAACTTGAATTCTTTTGAGCAGCGAATATCGTAGCCATAGCTGGATGTGCCGTAAGACACCATGCGTTGGCCATCTGGTGACATCTTGACTTGATTCGGCTCAAATGGCTCGATCATGCCATTTTGTTCTGCCATGCGGCGTATCCATTTGTCAGATTTAATGCTCATAAGTGTCTATATTTACAGAGTTAAAAGTGAATCGCATTATAAAGCCTAACTACGGAGTTATGCGGAAAAAATATCAATTTTTAACTGAAAAAAAACCTCACAAACCAAGGCTGGCGGTGAGGTTTTTTTACAAGCTGATTTTGCAGCTAAAACTTAGTGTTTATCGCCACCCAATTCAATGCTGTAACGCCAGAATTGGTCTTCTGATTCAAAGATTACACTAGACTCTTTAGGGTCACGATTGCCCGCAGTGTATTGATGCAGCGGTGTTTTGTCTTCAGCCCAGGCTTTTACAATCGGATCTACCAAGCGCCATTGTGCTTCTACTTCGCTGATGTGCAGGTATTGTGATGGGTCACCTTCCATCAGGTTCAGCATCAGGGTTTCGTATGAGTCGATGGTTTCATCACCTTGCTGGCGTTGCGGTGCGTCAATGCTTAATGTGCGGGTTGCAATGTCGAGACCTGGAATCTTGGATTCAATTTCCATTTTAATGCATTCACGCGGCTGAATATTAATCGTGAGCCAGTTATGGTGTTGGCCTGCTACCAATTCCATTGGCGCTTGTTTGAAGCGGATAGAAATGGCAGTGTTGCCTTCGTGCATACGCTTTGCGGTGCGTACATAAAACGGCACACCTTGCCAGCGTGGATTGTCGATAAACAGTTTTACCGCAGCATAAGTTTCAGTGTGGCTTGATTCAACCCCGTCACGTTTAAGTTCTTCCAGGTAGCCTGTTACGTTCTCGCCATGGCCATCACCCACACATACACGACCTGCAGTATATTGTGCACGGAATGCCTGTTTATTCAGGTTCTTGGTATCAACCGGGCGGATTGATTGCAGCAGTTTGATTTTTTCTGCACGAATGCTGTCTGGACTCAGATCTTTTGGTTTTTCCATTGCTACCAAAGCCAGTGTCTGCAATAAGTGGCTTTGGAACATGTCACGTAATGCACCGGTTGCATCGTAGAATGTAGTGCGGTCACCCACGCCTAAAGTTTCATTGTTGGTGATTTGCACATGGTCAATGTGATCGCTGTTCCATAATGGCTCAAATATTGCGTTGGCAAAGCGGGTGAGCATGATGTTCTGTACTGCAGATTTGCCCAGGTAGTGGTCAATACGGTAAATCTGACTTTCTTTGAGGTACTTGGTTAATTCAGCTTGCAAAGCTTGTGCGCTTGGCAAGTCAGTGCCGAATGGTTTTTCAATCAACACACGGCGCCAGTATTTACTTTCATCTACCAAGCCTACGCCTGACAGTTGCTCAACAATCACTGCAAAATCGGTAGGGCGTACTGACAGGAAGTAAGCCAGGTTTTGCGGGAAGACTGACTCATCGCCCAATTTCGCCGCCATTTTCTGGAATGAATCAGGGTCTGTTGGTGGGTTTGAGTGGTAGTGGTTACGTGCGATAAAGCGGTCATACACTTTTTGGTCGTAGCCATCTTTAAATTTCTTATCAAGCATGCCTTTTACTTCGGCCTGCCATTCTTCGCGAGATAATTCACCGCGGCCTACAGACAGAATTTTCATATCATCAGCAAGGCGGCCTGCAGCATCCAGACGGAACAAGCCGGGCATTAATTTAATGCGTGATAAATTGCCACTTGCGCCAAAAAGTACAAGGGTACATGGGTCTATTTGTTTAGCCATTATTTCAAATTCTCTCTATAGGTTTTTACAGATACCGACGCTATTTTTAAGTTAAAATAGCCAGTTATTAAATTTAACGTAATTATACCGAAAAAGGCATTAATAGTTTTATGCAAACCACACAAACCCTTACTTTAGCGAATAATCAAATTACACGATGGCATAGTTTTGCTTCACAAGACGAGATTAACCAAGCGATCTTAAAACGTATCCTGCAGGCAGCTGACGAAGCAATTGCCAAATATGGCAGCTTTTTGATTGTATTGGCCGGTGGTAGCACGCCTAAAAGCGTTTACCAGCTATTGGCAAAAGAACAGGCTGATTGGGCTAACTGGCATGTTTTCCATAATGATGACCGTTGCCTGCCAGTTGATCATGTAGAGCGTAATAGCAAAATGGCGCGTGAAGCCTGGTTGAACCATGTAGCGATACCGCAAGCGCAAATTCATGATATTCCTGCTGAATTAGGTAATGTTGAAGGCGCCAAAGCTTATGCGAAAACACTTGCAGGTGTGCGCAGATTTGACCTCGTGATTTTAGGGCTGGGAGAAGATGGCCATACCGCTTCCTTGTTCCCTAATCAAGCTGTAGATAACAGTGCTGATGCTGTGCCTGTATTTAATTCACCGAAACCGCCTGCTGATCGCGTCACTATCAGTCAGAATCGTTTAAACAATACGCATGAAGTGCTGTTTTTGGTAACAGGTGCGGGTAAGCAGGATGCCGTGAATAATTGGTTGAATGGCGTTGGAATTCCAGCTACGCTAATTGCGCCGGCTTGTGGCGTAGATGTTTATTGTTTTGGCGTCAAGGTCGCTGCGTAGCAGCGGGTACCTGACGGACATAACCCCAGAGGTCATGGCGTCAAGTTTTTACTGAAGTAACCTTTGGCGTAATTATGCATGATCGCCAGAGGTTCGCGCAGAGCGCCTTTATGCAGCATGCCCCATGTCGTCCAGCACGTAGTTGGGGCCGCTGTATAAGTAACATCAAACCCCCGGCCTAAATGGCCAGCTGCTACCAGTTTCTCTGTGCGCCACAGGTGGTAGGGTTCTGACAAAATTACTACACTTTTGATATTGGCTGATTTTAGAATTGGTGCCGAAAATTCAAGATTTTCTTTTGTCGAGCGTGAGCGGGACTCAATTAAGACGCGACCTTTGTAGCCCTTTTCCTTTGCATAGGCTGCCATAAAGTCGCCTTCAATTCTGAAGTCTTCATCGTCACGCCCGCCGGTCATGGCAAGTGTGGTAACGATTCCTTGTTTTGCCAGTATCAGGCCTCTATCAACACGTCCAGTCAGGCACGGGTTTGGCGCCCCATGTAAATAAGTGCGATTTCCAAGTATAAGCGCTGCGTCAGATTTTGTAGTTACGGGGTTTGTGAGTAGTTTTTTGGCATGCAAGCTGACAATTGTAAACAGTATCAGGTAGATGCTTGCGAACGTGATTATTAAACAAGTGAGCAGCCGGAGCAGTGGGTGGTAACTTAGAAATTGACTGAACAGTTTCTTCAATTTTAGATGTTGCCCAATGACCGGCTGTTAAATATTTAAGTGTTTTGAATCACAATGTTCGGGAATTTGCTGCTGTGATCCAGGCTGGTATTGGCAATTTTAATGGCAGCTTTACGCGCAATCCCTTTGTAAATACCTGCAATCTTGCTATCAGGGTCTGCAACCACGGTTGGAGTTCCGCTATCAGCCTGCATGCGAATGCCGATATCCAATGGCAGGGAGCCTAGTAAATCGACGTTGTAGTCTTTAGCCATGAGTTCGCCACCGCCTGCACCGAAGATATGTTCTTCATGCCCACATTTGCTACAGATATGCGTACTCATGTTTTCTACAATCCCCAAAATCGGGATATTCACTTTTTCAAACATTTTCAGGCCCTTGCGTGCATCAAGCAGTGCAATGTCCTGTGGCGTAGTCACAATGATAGCGCCCGTTACCGGAATTTTTTGCGATAAAGTCAGTTGAATATCGCCTGTGCCCGGTGGCAAGTCGATAATCAGATAATCCAGATTTTGCCAGTTAGTTTCGCGCAGCAGTTGTTCCAGTGCGCCGGTCACCATAGGGCCACGCCATACCATAGGTGTGTCAGTGTCGATCAGAAAGCCGATAGACATGGCCTGTATGCCGTGTGCACGCATCGGCTCCATGCTTTTGCCATCTGCACTTTCAGGGCGGCCACTGATGCCAAGCATCTGTGGTTGGCTCGGGCCATAAATGTCTGCATCCAGCAAGCCAACGCTAGCACCTTCTGCGGCAAGGGCTAAAGCCAGATTTACTGAAGTGGTCGATTTTCCAACGCCACCCTTGCCAGAGGCAACGGCAATAATGTTTTTAACATTAGGCAGCAAGCCCACGCCTTGTTGCGCCTTGTGCGCAACGATTTTGCTGCTGACATTGACAGTCACTCTGCCTATGCCATCAAGTCCTAACAAGGCTTCTGCTACTAATTTCTGTATATCTGCCATCACTGATTTGGCAGGGTAGCCAAGTACGATATCCAAGCTGACATCGTTGCCGCTGATTTTGATATTTCTTGCTGATTTTCCACTCACAAAGTCTTTGCCGGTATTGGGGTCTATGCATACTTTCAGCGTGCTTTGAATGAGTAATTCTGTGATAGCCATTGCTTGAATTCCTGATTAATAGAAGTGCTTGTAGGTTAATTAAGTTGAGTAAAAAGAAAGGTTATTTTAACTGATTGTACGATTGATTGTTTAAGTGGCTTGGTTATTTTGCAGAAAAATCTTATTGTTTAAACTTGAGAGTACCGTTAATGTGTCTAAAAGCAGCAATCATAGCTGGGTGAACCAAGCCGCATTTGTTAGAATAGAGTTTTAGCTTAATAGATCCATTTATCTCATGGCAATTGCAAACACTCCTCGCAAAATTCTCGTTACTTCTGCACTCCCTTATGCAAACGGCAGTATCCATCTTGGGCACCTGGTTGAGTACATCCAGACTGATATATGGGTGCGCTTTCAAAAAATGCAAGGCCATACCGTGCATTATGTATGTGCTGATGACACGCATGGTACACCTATTATGCTGCGCGCTGAAAAAGAGGGCATTACTCCGGAAACCTTGATTGGCAATGTACACAAGGAGCATAGCGCAGACTTCTCTGAGTTTTTGGTGGCCTTTGATAATTACTATTCAACCAATGCACCTGAGAATAAAGAGCTTTCGCAAGGGATTTACAAGAAATTAAAAGCAGCGGGTAAGATTTCGACTAAAACGATTGAGCAGTTTTATGACCCGGTTAAAAACATGTTTTTGCCAGATCGTTTTATTAAAGGTGAATGCCCGAAATGCCATGCTAAGGACCAGTATGGTGACTCATGTGAAGTGTGCGGCGCAACCTATAATCCAACTGAACTGATCAATGCATATTCAGCTGTGTCAGGTGCTGCGCCGGTGCGTAAAGAAACCGAGCATTATTTCTTTAAGCTATCAGAGTGCGAAGACTTTCTCAAAAACTGGACACGCTCTGGCACGTTGCAGGGCGAAGCCGCCAATAAAATGGGCGAGTGGTTTGAGAATGGCCTCAATGACTGGGATATTTCACGCGATGCGCCTTACTTTGGCTTTGAGATCCCTGATGCACCCGGAAAATACTTCTACGTGTGGCTGGATGCGCCAATTGGCTATATGGCAAGCTTTAAAAAACTGTGCTCTGACAAAGGTTTCGACTTTGACGAATACTGGAAGCAGGATTCAACGACAGAGCTTTATCACTTTATCGGCAAGGATATTCTGTATTTCCATGCCTTATTCTGGCCAGCAACGCTTGAATATTCAGGGTACCGCAAACCTACACAGATTTTTGCACATGGCTTTTTAACAGTTAATGGTGAAAAAATGAGTAAATCACGTGGCACGTTTATCACCGCGCGCAGCTATCTTGACCACATAAAAAACCCAGAATATTTACGCTATTACTATGCGGCCAAATTAAACAGCACGATGGAAGATATTGACCTGAATCTGGAAGATTTTGTAGCACGTGTGAATAGTGACCTGGTTGGTAAATATATCAATATTGCCAGCAGAACCGCCGGTTTTATCAATAAGCGCTTCGAGGGTAAATTAAACCCATCTGCTAATAACGCTGTTGTTGCTGAAATTAAAGCGGCTGCACAGTTGCTGGCTGATAGTTACGCTGAACGAGAATACGGTAAGGCTCTGCGTGAAATTATGCGTCTGGCTGATCTGGCAAATGGATTTGTCGCTGAAAAAGCGCCTTGGGTGCTAGCAAAGCAGGAAGGGCAAGATGCACTGTTACAGGAAGTCTGTTCTGATGCGCTTGAAATGTTCCGCTTGTTAACCTTGTACTTAAAACCTGTATTACCAAAATTGGCGACTGAAATTGAACAATTCCTTAACATTGCGCCGCTGACTTGGGCGGTTGTAGATGCATCGTTACTGGTACAGCACGGTATTAATAGTTACGAACACCTGATTACACGTGTGGATATAAAGCAGATTGAAGCGATGACCGAAGCTAACAAAGAAAACCTGCAGGCTACACCGACGCCTGCAGCAGTGTCAGCACCGCATTCAGAACAACGCCATGCACAGCATCAGCAAAATGAAGCCAACGCCGAGGCTGAAGAAGCTGCGTATATTTCGATTGATGACTTTACCAAAGTTGATCTGCGTATCGCGAGAATTGCGAATGCAGAACATGTGGAAGGTGCGGAGAAACTGCTTAAATTGACGCTGGATATTGGCGAAGAGAAACCACGCCAGGTGTTTGCCGGTATTAAATCATCTTATGATCCTGCAACTCTGGTAGGTCGTTTGACGGTGATGGTTGCCAATTTGGCACCGCGTAAAATGAAATTTGGTATGAGTGAAGGCATGGTGCTGGCTGCCAGTGATGAACGTGGCGGGCCATTTATTCTGTCGCCAGATAGCGGTGCGCAGCCGGGAATGCGTGTTAAATAAAGATTTAGCTGTCAGTGATAGCATAGATATCTAGACTACATATCTTTATGTTTATCCAAGTAAAAAAGCCCCTGATAGGGGCTTTTTTACTTGGAGGTTATGCTTTTTGCCAGCATGGCTGGCTAATTGCTTTTGAGGCTTTTTTTATTTGCCGGTTTTTTCTTTTATTACTTTAGCACCAGCTGTTTTTCCGCTTACGGCCGCTTTTTCATTACCGACGGCTTTAATATCTTGTGCCTGTTTTGTAGCTTTTGCTACTTTGTTGGCTTTAGGCGCTACAGCAGTGGTTGGACCTGTAATGGATATATTTTTGCGAAGATTCTCCAGTGTTGCATTGCCAATACCATCTACTTGTTTCAAGTCATCAACTGACTTAAATCCACCATGACTCTTACGGTAATTAATGATGGATTGCGCTTTGGCTGGCCCGATACCATTCAGGCTTTCAAGTTCTGCCTGTGTGGCTGTATTGATATTAACCCCTGCTACTGCGTTCAGGCTTATGCTTAAAAAAACGACTAGTGCGAGTATGACTTTTTTCATTTGCTTCCCCTTAGATTAAATATTTATGATAAATAAGGCAATTGCATGCATTCGCAAAACAATTACACTCCATCATATATTAAATGGGATTATTTCCCTAATTTATTAGGGAAATTGCAATGATTAAGTTTTATAGCACTCCGTGTTTATTGCTTCTAATGCTGATAGTGGATTAGCGGCCTGGGTAATTGGCCTGCCGATAACAAGATAGCTGGAGCCTAGTGCCAGTGCATCAGCGGGTGTCACAATTCGTGATTGATCATCTTTGCTGGCATTTGCCGGGCGAATACCAGGTGTTACCAGACAAAATTCACTGCCCAGATTTGAACGCAGCATTTGTGCTTCGAGTGCTGAGCAGACCACACCATCCAGACCGGACTGCTGTGTCAGTTTGGCAAGATTCAAAACATGTGTGGCTAAGTCGGTATGTATGCCGATCTGATTCAGGGTATCCTGATTCATGCTGGTTAAAACTGTTACCGCGATTAATAGTGGTTTAGTATTGCTACTATCTACAGCTTGTTTAGCCGCCTGCATCATTTCGAGACCGCCACTAGCATGAACGTTCAGCATCCAGACGCCAAGATTACTTGCCGCGCTACAGGCTTTTGCAACAGTATTCGGAATGTCGTGAAATTTTAGATCCAGAAAAACGCCAAAAGAGGCTGACAGTTTTTCAACAAACTGTGGCCCTGCGGCAGTAAATAGCTCTTTACCTACTTTTAAGCGGCAAAGCGCAGGGTCAAGCTGATTGACTAGCTTAAGCGCACTGTCTGCATCTGCGTAATCCAGGGCTACGATAATTTTAGGGTCGTTATTCTTGTTCAAATTTGATTGCATAGGTTAACTTCGTCTTTTAGTTACGTTGTACTGATGTTAAACAGTGGCTGGTTCAGCAGGTAGTGCTTCCCATGCGTTACAGGCAGGGCATTGCCAATGATGGTATTTGGCTTTAAACCCGCACTGTTCGCAGTGGTAGGCAGTTTTATTGCCGATGGCGTGGCGCACCGCCTGCTGCATCAGTTGAGTGTCTTGTAGATTACCATTTTGCGGATGATTGGTTTCCAGAATCGTACGCGCTTGTAATAGTAAATCCAGTGTATTCAGGCTAGGCATTTTAATAAGCTCGTTACGCGCAAGCTTGGATGCGTTTTCTGCACCTTGCTCTGCCAATGTAGCTTCATACAGTACATTGAGCAAGGAATTGAGCTGATAAGTCTGTAGGTAGGTTTGTAGCAGAGTCAAACCTTCTTCAATTTGATTTAATGCGCGGAAACTTGCCAGTAGCTTTGGAGCAATCAAGCCGAGATATTCCGGTTTCTGAAATTCAATGCGTTTCCATACTGAAATGGCAGCTTTGTGATTATTGGCTTCAGCTTCGAGGTCACCTAATAAAACATTGGCACGTACACAGCTTTTATTAGCATTCAGCGCTTGGTCTAGTTCAAATCTAGCGGTATGTGTATCGTTGGCAAGTTTAGACTTAACTGCCATTTC
>Ga0208125_100308_pt1 | contig 34097 bp, 28 predicted proteins | sample LakWasM128_HOW14_2_FD_183938 | JGI IMG/M metagenome (GOLD analysis project Ga0208125, IMG submission 183938) | Freshwater sediment methanotrophic microbial communities from Lake Washington under simulated oxygen tension - Sediment Metagenome... | ecosystem: Environmental > Aquatic > Freshwater >...
CTGAGCAGCAAGCGCTGGTAAGCGGCGCTACTCGAGCCGCGGCGTCACGGCGGGCACCTCGCGTGCCTCCACGTCCACCACCTCGCCCGCGGGCCTGGCACGCGCGGCGCCACCCGGACGGAATTGGCGCGCGCGCGCAAAGCCGGACAGATCGACCACCGGTTTGCGGCCGCGCAGCAGGCTCCAGAGCACCAGGCCCAGCACCGTCACCAGGGCCACGGCCATCAGGCCCAGCACCAGCAGCACGGTGAAGACCGTGAAGACCAGGCGGGCGACAAGGGACAACACAGCAGAGATCAAGGCATTCCTCTCTCGGTCAATTCAATTCAGCCACGCCCCACGAAGGGCATGTTGGTAGCCATCACGGTCATGTTCAGCACATTGGCCGAGAGCGGCAGGCCGGCCATATAGAGCACCGCGCTGGCGGCATGGGCCACATCCATGGTGGCCTCGGCCATCAGGCTGCCATTGGCCTGCGGCACGCCGCGCGTCATTGGCATGGCCATCTCGGTGAGGGCATTGCCGATGTCGATCTGGCCGCAGGCGATGTCGAAGGCGCGCCCGTCCAGCGCCAGCGCCTTGGTCAGGCCGCTGATGGCATGCTTGGTCGCGGTATAGGGCGCGGAGTTGGGCCGCGGCGCATGCGCCGAGACCGAGCCGTTGTTGATGATGCGGCCACCGCGCGGCGACTGCGACTTCATCAGCGCAAACGCGGCCTGGGCGCAGTAGAAGCAGGCGTTCAGATTGACGTTCACCACCGCCTGCCATTGCTCCGCGCTGAGCTGGTCCACCGGCACCGCCGGGGCGCTGATGCCGGCATTGTTGAAGAGCAGGTCGAGGCGGCCGAACTCGGCCTTGACGCGTGCAAACAGCGCCTGCACCGCCTCGGGGTCGCTGACGTCGGCCGGCAGCACCAGCGCGCGCGCCGGCACGGCCGCCAGCCCGGCGGTTTCCTCCAGCGGCGCCACGCGCCGGCCCACCAGGGCGACGCGGTAACCGGCGTCCAGCAGGGCCAGTGCCGCGGCGCGGCCGATGCCGGTGCCGGCACCGGTGACGAGTGCGGTTCGATGTGCCGTGTCGTTCATGCCATCCATCCCAACAAGATGGGCTGGATCATAGGCAAGGTTTCATCAGCGCGCTGCCGCCGTGGGGTTGGCCAGGGCCAGTTGCTGTGCGTCCGCCGCATCCTGGCGCTTGCCTTCGATGACCACGCGCGGCAGCTGCGCCACGCCCTGCTCGGCCTGGCTGGTGCCAGTGATCACCACGCGCGGCAGGGTCTCGACATGGCTGCCGACATCGGCCTGCACCGAGCCCATCATCAGCACGCCACTGGCAAGACCTGTCACCACGCCCAGCACCAGGGCCAGGCTCTTGACGCGGTCGTAGCGGTCGTAGCAGTAAACGGTGTTGGTTGTTGCGCTCATCTCAGCCTCCTTGGGTGGCGGGCTGCGCCCGCGGCATGGACTGAAATGTGCCTGGGGCAAACCCTAGGCTCCAGCCGCATGCGACCAAGGCACGGCCTGGGAGGATGAATTGCGCTTGGCCGGGATGAACGGGTAAACCCTAGACCTCTCCGCGAAGGCAAATCAGCCCAGGCAGATGCCGAGGCTGCGTGCGCGCAGCAGCAGCTCGTCGTCCAGGCCCACCTGGCGGGCCCGGCCCGCCACATCGCCCAGCGGCACGGACGTGCATTGGTTGCCCTGCAGCGCCACCATGCGGCCGAACTGCCCCCGCATCACCAGCTCGGCGGCGGCCACGCCGAAGCGCGTGGCCAGCACACGGTCGAAGGCGGTGGGATGGCCGCCGCGCTGCAGATGGCCCAGCAAGGTGTAGCGCAGCTCGGTCTCGGCCCCCAGCAGGGGTTCGAGCTCGTGCATCAGGCGCTGGCCGATGCCACCCAGGCGGATGGGGTCAGGGCTTGCCTCCAGGTATTGCTGCACGCTGAACTCGCCGCCCTCGGGCTTGGCGCCCTCGGCCACGCACAGCAGCGCATAGCCCTGCTCGGCCATGCGCTGGCGGCAGAAGGCGGCCACGCGCTCGGTGTTGTAGGGCAGCTCGGGCAGCAGGATGGCATCGGCACCGCCGGCCAGGCCACCCTCCAGCGCGATCCAGCCGGCATAGCGGCCCATGGTCTCCAGAATCATCACCCGGCCATGGCTGCGCGCGGTGGTCTCCAGCCGGCCCAGCGCCTCGGCCACCACCGCCACCGCGGAATCGAAGCCGAAGCTGCGCTCGTTCAGCGCCAGGTCGTTGTCGATGGTCTTGGGCACACCCACCACCGGCACGCCCAGGCGCGCAAAACGCTCGGCAATCGTCATGGTGCCGTCGCCGCCCACCACCACCAGGCTGTCGATGCCCTGCCGGCCCAGGAAGTCGAGCGCGCGGCCGGAGCAATCGCTGCCATTGGCGCCGAAGTAGTGAAACGGATCGGCACGGTTGTGCGTGCCCAGCAGGGTGCCGCCCACATTGACGATGCCGCGCACCGCGGCCTCGTCCAGCGGCCGGCTGCGCCCCTCCAGCAGCCCCAGGAAACCGCGCTCGATGCCGCTCACGCGCGCGCCGCAGCCATGCATCAGCGCCAGGCTGACGGCGCGTATCACCGCGTTGAGGCCCGGGCAATCGCCGCCGCCGGTCAGGATGCCTACATGCATGCCTTGCTCCTCTGCTCTGTTCAGGCCGGGATCAGCCCGCGCGCGCGCAGCATCGGCTGCACCACCGCATCGCGGCCACGGAAGGCGCGGAAGGCCGCGCCCGGTTCGCGGCTGTTGCCCACCGAGAGTATGCAGTCGACCAGGCGCTGCGCCACCCCGGCGTCGAAGGCGCTGCCGGCCTCGACAAAGGCCTCAAAGCCGTCGCAGTCCAGCACCTCGGCCCAGAGGTAGACGTAGTAGCCGGCCGCATAGCCGCTGCTGGAGAACAGATGCTGGAAATGCGCCAGGCGGTGGTTCATGCCGATCGCGGCCGGCAGGCCGGCCGCACGCATGGTCTCGGCCTCGAAGGCCGTGATGTCCGGCCCCTCGGCGGCGCTCAGCGAGTGGGCGGCCAGGTCGACGATGGCGGAGGCGCAATAACGCACCGTCTCGTAGCCCTGGTTGAAATGCTCGGCCGCCTTGAGCTTGGCCAGCAGCGCATCGGGGATGGCCTCGCCGGTCTTGACATGGCGCGCATGCTTCTTCAGCACCTCGGGCTCGGCCATCCAATGCTCGAAGATCTGCGAGGGCAGCTCGACAAAATCGCGCAACACCTGGGTGCCGGAGAGGCGCTCGAACTCCACGTCCGACAGCAGGCCGTGCAGGCCATGGCCGAACTCGTGGAACAGCGTGCGCACGTCGTCAAAGCTCAGCAGCGTGGGCTCGCCGGCCGCGCCCTTGGCGAAGTTGTTGTTGTTCAGGATGATGGGCAGGGTGCGGCTGCCCTCGCCCTGCAGATTGCGCGCCTGCCAGCGCAGCGCATTCATCCAGGCGCCGCTGCGCTTGGTGGGGCGCGCGAAGTTGTCGTGCAGAAACACGCCGCGCAGTTCGCCGGCAGCGTTCTGCACCTCGTAGACCCGCACGTCCGGGTGGTAGGCCACCACCTCGGGCTGGTACACGAAGCGCAGGCCGAACAGGCGCTGGGCGCAATCGAACAGCGCCTGCACCATCGCATCCAGTGCGAAGAAGGGCTTGACCTGGGCATCGTCCAGCTCGTAGCGCACCTGGCGCACCTTCTCGGCGTAGTAGCGCCAGTCCCAGGCTTCCAGGCCATGGGCATGGCCCAGCGCCGCCATCTCGCCCTCCAGCAGCTCGCGCTCGCGCTGGGCCGCCGCCTTGGCGGGCTCCCACACCTGGTCCAGCAGGCCCTGCACCGCGGCGCGGCTGCCGGCCATGGTGTCGGCCAGCGCGTAGTCGGCATAGCAGGCATGGCCATGCAGGCGCGCCTGCTCGTTGCGCAGGCTCAGGATCTCGCGCGCAATGGCCCGGTTGTCGGTGGCGCCGTCGTTCTCGCCGCGGCTGGTCCAGGCGCGCCAGGCCTGCTCGCGCAGGTCGCGGCGCTCGCTGAAGCTGAGGAAGGGCACGATCAGCGAGCGCGACAGCGTGATCGCGTACAGGCCCGCATCGAGGCCGCGGTCCAGCGCCGCCTGGCTGGCGCTGGCGCGCACGAAGTCGGGCAGGCCGGCCAGCTCGGCCTCGCTGCGCAGCAGCAGCTGGTAGCCGTTCTCGTCGGCCAGCACGTTCTGCGCGAACTGGGTGTTGAGCTCGGCCAGGCGCTCCATCACCTGGGCATAGCGCTGTTGCTCGGCTGGGGCCAGCCGGGCGCCAGCGCGCACGAAGTCCAGGTGCACGCGCTCCAGCAGGCGCAGCTGCTCGGGGCTCAGGCCCAGCGCGGCACGCTGCTGGTGGAGCGCATCGACGCGCCGGAACAGCCCGGCATGCATGTAGACGGCGCTGTTGTGCGCCGCCAGCGGTGCGGCCAGGGCGCGCTGGGTGGCCTGCAGCTCGGGTGAGGTGGCCGAGGCCGACAGGGTGTAGAACGCATGTTCCAGCGCCGCCAGCAGGCGGCCGCTGCGGTCAAAGGCCGCCAGGGTGTTGGCAAAGCTGGGCGCCTGCGCTTGCGCGGCGATGGCGTCGAGCTCGGCGCGATGCGATCGCAGCGCGGCCTCGAAGGCGGGGGCGAAATGCGCCGCCTCGATCTGCGCGAAGGGGGGCAGGCCGTAGGGAGTGTTCCAGGTTTGCAGCAGTGGGTTGCTTGTCGTCATGGCAGGTCCGGTGATGGCGCCGTTGATTGTAAAAACGGCGCCTGCCCCGGGTGGGGGCGGCGCCGTTGTCTGTGCGAGCTGCAAGCCCGCGCTCGCGACTTACTTCATTTCCTTCTTGATGGCGATCTCGTCCGCCTCGTCATAGGCCTTGTTGGCGCAGGACTTCTTCCATTCGTCGTGCTTGTCGAAGTAGTTGTCGACACGGGTGGACAGCTCGTCCTTGGCCTTGTTGTGGGCCTCGACCTTGGTGTCGAAGCTCTTGCGCTCGGCCAGATAGGCGTCCTTGGACTTGTTGTGCGCCTCGATGCGCTCGTTCAAGGCATTCGCCTTGGCCATGTACTCGTCCTGCTTGGCCTTGAGCTCGGCCTTCTCCAGCTTGGAGGCCTGCGCGGTGATGTCGGCATGCATCTTCAGCAGCGCGTCCTGCTCGGCCTTGATGGCGTTGACATTGGCGGACAGCGCTTCCTCGCGCTTGGGGAACTCGTTCTTGGCCGCCAGCAGCGCTTCGCGCTCGGCCTTCTGCTCGGCCTCGACGACCTTGATCGCCTTGGCCTCTTCGTCGTTGGCGGCCTGGGACTTCATGCAGGCACGCAGCTCGTCGCGCGTCATCAGCACCTGCTTGGGCTTCTCCACGACCGGTTTGCTGACCTTGTTGTTCTTGGGGTCGACCTTGGCGTTGGGGTTGACCGTCTGGGCCTGCGCCAGGACGGGCACCAGGGCAGGCACAAGGGCCGTGAGGCAGACGGAGAGAAGCAGTCGTTTCATGGCAGAACTCTAGCGTGGGCAAAGGCGGCAATCATGCCACGAGGCGCGGCCAAGGATAATCCGCAGCTTTCCTCATCCGGCATTCCCCATGGCAATCAAGGCCACCATCTACAAAGCCACGCTGCAGATCTCCGACATGGACCGCCATGTCTATGGTGAACATGGCCTGACCATCGCCCGCCACCCTTCCGAAACCGACGAGCGCATGATGCAGCGCGTGCTGGCCTTTGCCATGCACCTGCCGGCCGACGATCTGCAGGGCAAGCTGGAATTCAGCAAGGGCCTGTCCGATGTGGACGAGCCCGAGCTCTGGCAGCGCGACCTGACCGGTGAGGTGGTGCACTGGATCGACCTGGGCCAGCCCGATGAGCGCCGCATCCGCCAGGCCTGCGGCAAGGCGCAGCGCGTCACCGTCATCAGCTATGCCAGCAGCACCCCGGTGTGGTGGGCCGGCATCGAGAACAAGCTGACCCGCCTGCCCAAGCTGGCGGTCTGGCAGATCCCCGCCGAGCAGAGCCAGGCCCTGGCCGCGCTGGCCGAGCGCGGCATGCAGCTGCAGATCAGCATCCAGGACGGCGCCGTCTATGTCTCCACCGAGAAGGGCTCGGTGGAGATCAGCCCGCTGTGCCTGCGCGCGGCCACTGCCTAGGGCGCATAAAACCACCATGGCCATCGACAGCACGCCCGCCGACCCGCATGCCTGGCTCGAGGAGGTGCTGGCGCCGGCCGCACTGGACTGGGTACGTGCGCACAACGCCCGCACGCAGCAGCAGCTCGAGGCCACGCCGCGCTACCCGCGCCTGCGCCGGGACTTGCTGGCGATCCTCAACGCCAGCGACCGCATCCCCGGCGTGATGCGCATGGGCCCCTGGCTCTACAACCTCTGGCAGGACGAGCAGCACAGGCGCGGCCTGTGGCGCCGCACCAGCCTGGCCGAGTACCGCAAGCCCGAGCCGGCCTGGGAGACCGTGCTGGACCTCGACGCGCTCGGCGCGGCCGAGCAGGAAAGCTGGGTCTTCCAGGGCGCCCAGGGCCTGGCGCCCGACTACCGGCACTGCCTGCTGACGCTCTCGCGCGGCGGTGCGGATGCCAGCGTGGTGCGCGAATTCGATACCGTCGACAAGCGCTTTGTGGTCGGCGGCTTCGAGCTGCCCGAGGCCAAGAGCGAGATCGAATGGGCGGACGCCGACAGCGTCTATGTGGGCACCGATTTCGGCCCCGGCAGCCTCACCGATTCGGGCTATCCGCGCGTCATCAAGCGCTGGCTGCGCGGCACGCCGCTGAGCACCGCCCGCACCGTCTTCGAGGGCGAGCGCAGCGACGTGGCGGTATCGGTGCATGTCGAGCGCACGCCCGGTCATGCGCGCACCCTGTTCACCCGCGCCATCGATTTCTACCACCAGACCGAGTTCCTGCTGCAGGACGGCCAGTTGCTGGCGCTGGACCTGCCCAGCGATGCGCAGCTCTGCTTCTGGGGCCCGCGCCTGCTGGTGGAGCCGCGCAGCGACTGGACGGTGGGCGGCCAGACCTTTGCCGCCGGCTCGCTGCTGCTCACCGATGCGGCGGCCTTTCTGAACGGAGCGCGCCGGTTCCAGGCGCTCTTCACGCCCGGCCCGGCGCGCACCCTGGCCGGCTACACCACCACGCGCCAGCACCTGCTGCTGAACATCAGCGAGAACGTCGCCAGCCGGCTGGAGGAATGGAGCTTTGCCGACCCGGCCGCGCCCCGGCTGCGGCCGGTCCAGGCCCCCTTCCCCGGCACGCTGAGCCTGGCCAGCCTGCACGACGAGGAGCTGGCTGATGACGATCTGGCCGACGCCTATTTCGTCCATTACGCCGACTTCCTCACCCCCGACACGCTCTACCTCGCCAGCGCCGGGAGCGACGCGCGCGAGCTGCTGAAGCAGCGCGAGCCGCAGTTCGATGCCGACGGCATGCGCGCCGAACAGCATTTCGCCCGCAGCCGCGACGGCACCCGCGTGCCCTATTTCGTGGTCTGGCCCAGCGGCGCCCAGGCCGACGGCGGCAACCCCACCCTGCTCTATGGCTATGGCGGCTTCGAGATCTCCATGCAACCCGGCTACTCGGGCGGCCGCGGGCGCGCCTGGCTGGCCGAGGGCGGCGTGTTCGTGCTGGCGAATATCCGCGGCGGTGGCGAGTTCGGCCCGGCCTGGCACCAGGCCGCCGTCAAGGCCGGCAAGCAGCGCAGCTTCGACGACTTCATCGCCGTGGCCGAGGACCTGATCGCCCGCCGCATCACCAGCCCCCGGCATCTGGGCATCATGGGCGGCAGCAATGGCGGCCTGCTGGTGGGTGCGAGCTTTGTGCAACGGCCCGAGCTCTTCAACGCGATGGTCTGCCAGGTGCCGCTGCTGGACATGCGCCGCTATCACCGGCTGCTGGCCGGCGCCTCCTGGATGGCCGAGTACGGCGACCCCGATCAGGCCGCCGAATGGGCCTTCATCTCCGCCTACAGCCCCTACCAGAACCTCAAGCCGGGCCTGCCCTACCCCAAGCCGCTGTTCACCACCTCGACGCGTGACGACCGCGTGCACCCGGGCCACGCCCGCAAGATGGTGGCGCGCCTGAGCGAACTGGGCCACGCGGTGCTGTACTACGAGAACATCGAGGGCGGCCATGGCGGCGCGGCCGACAACGAGCAGCGCGCCAGCCTGCAGGCGCTGGAATACAGCTATCTCTGGCAGCAGTTGGTCAAGCGCTGAGGGCCAGGTCTTGACACACAATGGCGGCCACGCCCACAAGGAGCCCGCCATGTCGCTCAACAAAACCATTGCCGCCGCGGCCCTGCTCGCGCTGAGTCTCGGTGCCCAGGCCGCCTTCCCCGACAAGCCGGTGAAGATCATCATCGGCTTCCCCGCCGGCGGGCCGCTGGACGCCCATGCCCGCCTGATGACCGACCGCCTGCAGGCCCTGCTGGGCCAGCCGGTGATCGTGGACTACAAGGCCGGCGCCGGCGGCAGCGTGGGGGCCGAATTCGTGGCCAAGTCGCCCGCCGACGGCTACACCCTGCTGCTGGCCAATACCGGCACCATGGTGATCAACCCGGCCCTCTATGCCAAGCTGGGCTACAGCACGCTGAAGGACTTCGCGCCGGTGGCGCGCACCGCCCAGCAGCCGCTGGCCATGGTGGTACACCCCGGGGTCGAGGCCAAGACCCTGGGCGAGTTCATCGCGCTGGCGCGCAAGAACCCCGGCAAGCTCAACTACGGCTCGGCCGGCAACGGCGGCATCTCGCACCTGGTGCCCGAGATGTTCAAGCAGGCCACCGGCATCTTCATGGTGCACATCCCCTACCGCGGCAGCGCGCCGGCCTTCACCGACCTGATGGGCGGCCAGGTGCAGTTCATGGCCGAATCGATCCCGCAGGCAGCCAGCTATGCCAAGCAGGGGCGCGTGCGCGCCCTGGCCGTCACCGGTGCCAAGCGCAACCCGGCCCTGCCGGACGTGCCCACCATGGCCGAGGCCGGCGTGAAGGACTTCGAGGTGGTGGGCTTCTACGGCATCCTGGCGCCGGCCGGCACGCCCAAGGACGTGGTGGCGAAGCTGGGCGAGGCCTTCCGCCAGACCCTGGACACGCCAGAGATCCGCAACAAGATGGTGAGCCAGGGCGCGGACCCGGCCTTTCTCGGCCCGGACGCCTTCACGGCGCAGTTGCAGCGCGAGCTGCCGCGCTGGGCCGACGCGGTGAAGCGCTCCGGCGCCAAGGTGGACTGATGGCGCTGCAGATCCGGCACGACGAGGCGGCCCGCCAGTTCTGGGCCGAACCCTTGCCCGGCCAGCGCTGCGAGCTGGACTACATGCAGCGCCCCGGCCAGGTGGTGTTCCACCACACCGGCGTGCCGCGCGCGCTGGAGGGCCGCGGCCTGGCGGCTCAGCTGGTCACGCATGGCCTCGCCTGGGCGCGCGCGCAGGGCCTGAAGGTCGTGCCCAGCTGCAGCTATGTCGATGCCTTCATGCGCCGCCACCCGGAGTGGCAGGATCTGCGCGCCTGAACTCAGGCGCGCGGCCGGCGCCGCGGCAGCGACAGCGCGAACAGCCCCAGTGCAGCCAACAGTACCGCCGACGGCTCGGGCACCACGCGCATCGAGGTGACGTGCCCGGCCACATGGCCGTAGTCATCGCAACCATTCACCCAGTTGTTCGGGTCATGGTCGTAGCGGCATGCGTAGAAACCGTTCACAAACAGATTGCTGACATCGAAGGCCTGCGTGGGCATGAGGTCGCCAAGAACCGTCAGCAGACTCAGGTCCAGCGAGCGCATGATCAGGCTGGCATTCATGTCGATGTTGTGGCCGTTCACCTGGCCACTGAACTCGTCGGTCAAGCCGAAGGACACACCATCGACCTGCTTGCTGGGATCATCGGGCGCGTAGTAGCCATCGCGCACGATGATGTCCTGCTGCACATCGTTGTCGAGCGTCGCGTCGACCGCACCGGACTTGACGGACATGCCCAGCGAGTTGTTGAAGAAGTTGTAGCGGTAGCCGCTGCCGTCCTTGGGGTCCAGCAGCTTGTTGCGCAGCGCCTGCGCACTGTCGAAGCTGACCGTCAGCTCGAAGGTTCGCCCAACCGCAATGTCGGCGTTCAGATCGGCCCAGTTGGTGCGATCCACCTCGTCAAACACGCCCGAGAACAGCCATCTGACGGGCGCCGCCTGCGCTGGCGCAGTGGCCAGCAGGGTGACGCCAAGCATGAGCCCAATGACGCTGCGACGCATAGTCGTTCTCCTTGAAGCAGGACAAGGAAGGCATGCCGAAAGTAACGGCCCGATGGACGATAGCACCGCGCCCAAGGCTGCACACCCCGCGTTCGTGGGTCTCGAAAACACGCATGGAAACGGCACCCTGGCGCGAGCGGCTGCGTACTAGCGCGCGGCCGGCGTGCTCGACAGCAGGCGGCTGACATCCTGGCGAAAGCGCTCGAAGTCGAGCGGCTTGGTCCAGTAGTCGAGCGCACCCGCCGCCCGCGCTGCCTGCGCATCCTCGGCCGCGGCGCTGGCCGAGAGCGCCACCACCCGCAGGCCGGCGCTGCCGGGGTCGGCGCGCAGGGCCTGCAGCACCTGCTCGCCGCTGCCATCGGGCAAGCGCATGTCCAGCAGGATCAGATCGGGCGCGCAGCTGCGCGCCAGGCGCAGGCCCTCAGCGACGCTCTCGGCCTTGAGCAGCTCCACATCGGGCCAGGCCAGCAGCAGTTGCTCCACCAGCAGCATATTGACCTCGTTGTCCTCGATGCACAGCACGCGCCCGCGGGGCAGTGCCGCGGCGCCGGGCTCGGCCAGGGGCAGGCTCACGCTGAACGCGCTGCCCTCACCCAGGCGGCTCTGCACGCCGATCTCGCCGCCCATCATCTGCAGCAGCTGCCGCGTCAATGCCAGGCCGATGCCGGTGCCCTGGATGGCGCTGTGCTCGCGGCCCAGGCGGTTGAAAGGCTCAAACAGATGCGTTTGCTGCTCGGCGCTGAGCCCCAGGCCCGTGTCGCTGACGGTGATGCGGGCCCGGCCGTCCGGCGCGTCGAGCTCGAGCCGCAGCTCGCCCTGCTCGCGGTTGTACTTGATGGCATTGCTGAGCAGGTTCAGCACCACCTGGCGCAGGCGCACCGGATCGCCCTGCACGCGCAGGTCGGCACTGCTGCGAAAGCGCGGCTCGGCGCGCAGGCCGCGCGCCAGCGCCAGCGGCAGGCTCATCTCCCAGGCCTCGTCCAGCACCGCGCGCAGCGAGACCTCGCTGACGCGCAGCGCCACCCGCCCGGCCTCGATGCGCGAGACGTCGAGCACATCGTCGATCAGCTCGGTGAGGTGCCAGCCGGCGCGCTCGATATGGTCCAGATGCCGATGCGGCGTGCCCTGCTGCTGCGGCAGCTCGGCGCGCAGCAGCTGGGCAAAGCCCAGCACCGCGTTCAGCGGCGTGCGCAGCTCATGGCTCATGCGCGAGAGGAAATCGGTCTTGGCACGGTTGGCCGCCTCGGCCACCGCCTGTGCCTGGCGCGCCTGCTCGGCCAGCTGAGCCTGGTTGAGCTCGCGCATCACGCGCCGCACCGCATGGCGCTGCCAATGCTGGTGCACGCGCACATTCAGGCCCAGGCCGGGCAGGGCCAGCGCGGCCCAGACCCAGGCCTGCTCGGGCATCTGCAGCATGGCCAGGGCGGCCATGGCCAGCAGCGGCAGGGAGGTCAGCAGCAGGGACAGGCGCGCGGTGGGCACGGCGGCACGCCGCACGCGCAGGCGCCGGCCTCGGAACAATGGCATGTCAGGGCACTCGGGGCTTCTATTTCAACAGCCGGCATTGCACCCGCATGTGCCGCCCGGCGTCTTAATCAAGATCAAGGGCGGCGATAGAAAAACTCAGGAAGGCTCGCGCTCCTGCAGCAAACGCCACATCACCTTGCCCGAGCCCGACTTGGGCAGGCTGTCGGCGAACTCGATGATGCGCGGCACCTTGTAGGCCGCCATATGCTCGCGCGACCAGGCGATGATGTCCTCGGGCGTGGTCTTGCCCCTGGCCTCGGCGCGCAGCACCACCACCGCCTTGACGGTCTCGCCGCGATAGGCGTCGCGCGCCGCGATGATGCAGGCCTCCTGCACCGCGGGATTCTTGTAGAGCAGCAGCTCCACCTCGGAGGGCCAGACCTTGTAGCCGCTCGCGTTGATCATGCGCTTGAGGCGGTCGGTGATGAAGAAATAGCCTTCCTCGTCCATGCGCCCCAGATCGCCGGTGCGGAAGAAGCGCTTGCCCTCGCGCTCGATGAAGGCGGCGGCCGTGGCCTCGGGCTGGTGCCAATAGCCCTTGAACACCATCGGGCCGCTGGTGATGATCTCGCCCACCTCGCCGATCGGCAGCTCCTCCAGCGTGACCGGGTCGATGATGCGCGAATCGACGCCGAAGATCGGTATGCCCAGGCATTGCAGCTTGGCGCGCTCGGGCGGGTTGCCATGCGATGGCGCGGCGGTCTCGGTGAGGCCATAGCCCTCGGCGAAGGTGAGGCCGAACTCGCGCTGCAGGCGCTCGGCCACCGCCTGCGGCATCGCCGCGCCGCCACCGCTCAGATAGCGCAGGCTGGAGAGGTCGAAACGCTGGTAGTTGGGGCTGCCGAACAGGTCGATGATCATGGTCGGGATGCAGGTCCAGTGCGTGACCTTGTGCCGCGAGATCAGCTGGCCGGCGAGCTCGCGTTCCCAGCGCGGCATGATGACGATGCTCATGCCCAGGAACACCGGGCCCAGCACGCCGTAGAGCAGGCCGGTGATGTGGAACATCGGCACCACCGCCAGGCAGATCGCCTCGGCCGAGGCATAGCCCCATTGGCCGCCGCCGCAGGTGTTGGCCATCAGCGTGCGGTTGCTGTGCATGCAGCCCTTGGGCAGGCCGGTGGTGCCCGAGGTATAGGGCAGCAGGGCCAGATCGTCGGATTTCGCCTGATGCGGGCCAGGCTGCAGGCCGGCGGCCAGCGCCTGCGTCCAGCGCACCACGCCAGCCGGCAGGGCCGGCTCGGCCATCAGCCATTGGCGCATCGCCTCCGGCATGTCGGTGGCCGGCCCGCCCGCCGGCAGGGCATCGGCATAACGGGTGACCAGCATGGCCGGCAGGCGCCGCTCGGGCGGCAGGGCGGCATTGGCCGCCGCCACCACGTCCACCAGGTCGGCGCTGCAGATCACCAGCTTGGTCTGGGGATCGGTGATGTAGTGGCCGAACTCCTCGGCGCGGTTCATCGGATTCACCGGCACCACCACCGCGTTGGCGCGGTTGACCGCGTAGAAGGCGACCAGGAACTGCGGGCAGTTCTGCATGAAGAGGGCCACGCGGTCGCCCGCCCCCACCCCTTGCGCCTGCAGCCAGCCGGCCAGGGCCAGGGCTTCGTCATGCAGCTCGCGGTAGCTCTTGACCGCGCCGCAATACAGCGTGGCCGGCTTGTGCGGATAGCGTTGCGCCGCCACCTCGAGGTTGAACCACAGCGAGGTCTCGGGGATCTCCAGCTCCAGGGGCAGGCGCTTTGGCCAATGGCTGCGCTGGGCGATCTGCTGGGGGCTTGCGGTCTCTGCGCTCATGGGGGTTTGTCTCCTGTTTATGCGCATCTTCCACGGCCGCGCGCGCCCTGCCTGTCTCAGCAGCGACACGCCCGGCCGAGCGCAGCGGCCGGGTGATTTCAAATTTGACAGAAAATACACGCCCAGCAGGGCCCATGTCGCGGCCCAACCTCTCCGAGCCTCCATGTCAACCATTCTTCAGCACATCCCCGCCGGCCAGAAGGTCGGTATCGCCTTCTCCGGCGGCCTGGACACCAGCGCGGCCCTGCACTGGATGCGCAACAAGGGCGCCATCCCCTACGCCTACACCGCCAATCTGGGCCAGCCCGACGAGCCGGACTACGACGAGATCCCGCGCAAGGCCATGCAGTACGGTGCCGAGAAGGCGGTGCTGGTGGACTGCCGCGCCCAGCTGGTACATGAGGGCATCGCCGCGCTGCAAAGCGGCGCCTTCCACATCAGCACCGCCGGCGTGACCTACTTCAACACCACGCCGATCGGTCGTGCCGTCACCGGCACCATGCTGGTGGCCGCGATGAAGGAAGACGATGTCAACATCTGGGGCGATGGCTCCACCTTCAAGGGCAACGACATCGAGCGCTTCTACCGCTACGGCCTGCTCACCAACCCGGCGCTGAAGATCTACAAGCCCTGGCTGGACCAGACCTTCATCGACGAGCTGGGCGGCCGCGCCGAGATGTCGGCCTTCATGAGCAAGGCCGGCTTCGGCTACAAGATGTCGGCCGAGAAGGCCTACTCCACCGATTCCAACCTGCTGGGCGCCACCCACGAGGCCAAGGACCTGGAGCACCTCAACTCGGGCATCAAGATCGTCAACCCCATCATGGGCGTGGCCTTCTGGCGCGAGGACGTGGCGATCAAGGCCGAGGAGGTCTCGGTGCGCTTCGAGGAGGGCATGCCGGTCGCGCTCAACGGCGTCGAGTACAGCGACCCGGTGGCCCTGCTGCTGGAAGCCAACCGCATCGGCGGCCGCCACGGCCTGGGCATGAGCGACCAGATCGAGAACCGCATCATCGAGGCCAAGAGCCGCGGCATCTACGAGGCGCCCGGCCTGGCCCTGCTCTTCATCGCCTACGAGCGCCTGGTGACCGGCATCCACAACGAGGACACCATCGAGCAGTACCGCGAGAGCGGCCGCAAGCTCGGCCGCCTGCTCTACCAGGGCCGCTGGTTCGACCCGCAGGCCATCATGCTGCGCGAGGCCGCGCAGCGCTGGGTGGCGCGCGCCGTCACCGGCGAGGTGGTGCTGGAGCTGCGCCGCGGCAACGACTACTCGCTGCTGGACACGCGCAGCCCCAACCTGACCTACCAGCCCGAGCGGCTTTCAATGGAGAAGGTCGAGGACGCGCCGTTCTCGCCGGCCGACCGCATCGGCCAGCTGACCATGCGCAACCTCGACATCGTCGACACGCGTGCCAAGCTGGCCACCTATGCCCAGGTCGGCCTGCTGGCGCCCGGCTCGGCCAGCGCCCTGCCCCAGCTCAAGCACGACGACAAGGCGTGAGCCTCGTGCGGCGCGCGCTGTTGACCCTGGCGGCCTCGCTGTGCCTGCCCGTCTGGGCGCTGGATGCGCCCAGCGGGCCGGTGGTGCTGAGCATCGCGGGCACGCTGCAGCAGCCCAACCGGGACGGCCGCGCGCTGTTCGACATGGCCATGCTGGAGCGCCTGCCCCAGCACAGCTTCACGACCAAGACGCCCTGGTACCCGGCGGCGCACAAGTTCACAGGCCCCCTGCTGCGCGATGTGCTGGCGGCGGCGGGCGCGCAGGGCAAGCAGATCGAGGCGATCGCGCTCAACGACTACCGCGTCAGCATCCCGATGGACGACGCCCGGCGCTACGCCGTGATCGTGGCGCGCCTGATGGACGGCGAGCCCATGTCGCTGCGCGACAAGGGGCCGCTGTTCATCATCTACCCCTTCGATGTCGAGCCGGTGCTGCGCAACAGCATCTACTACAGCCGCTCCGCCTGGCAGCTCAAAGCCCTGGAAGTGCGCTGAGTGCCCGCGACCCCGCAGCGCCGCCGCTGGCGCCTCCTGCTGGCCGCCATGGGCGGCCTGTTGGCGCTGGCCTTCGCGGCCGTGGGCCTGCTGCAGACGCGCCAGTACGAGCTGCTCAACGCCACGCACCGCTACCAGGACGATTACCTGGTCTGGAGCCTGTTCCAGTACGAGGTGGAATTCCTGCGCCTGCGCCTGCTGCTGGAGCAGGCCGCCAGCGCCGCGCCCACGGTGGACCCCGAGCAGGTGGAGCAGCGCTACGAGATCTTCGTCAGCCGCCTCAAGCTGATCGAGGGCGAACATGCCACCAAGGTGCTGGCCAACCATCCGCATTACCGCGCCACCGTGGAGCGCAGCCTGCAGTTCGTCGACTGGGCCGACAAGCTGCCGCTCAACGCCCGCTATGTGCGCGAGCATGCCGAGCAGCTGCACGAGGTGCAGGCGCGCATGGAGCTGCTGGCCGCGCCGATCCGTGAACTCTCGCTGACCGCCTCGCACCATGTGGCGGCCCAGGTCACCGAGCGCAACCAGATGGTGCAGGACCAGAGCCGGCTGAGCCTCTGGCTGACCCTGCTGCAATGCGGGCTGACGCTGGGCTTCGCCTGGGTGATCGTGCGGCAGTTCCGGCGCCTGGACCATTACGCCCATGAACAGGAGACGCTGGCCGAGCATCTGCAGTCGGCGCAGCGCCAGGCCGAGGCCGGCAGCCGTGCCAAGAGCGCCTTCCTGGCCAACATGAGCCATGAGCTGCGCACGCCCATGCATGGCCTGCTGGGCATGCTGGGCCTGCTGCGCGATTCGCCGCTGAGCGCGCCGCAGCAAGCCCATCTGCAGGCGGCGCAGGACTCCGCCAAGCATTTGCTGGCGGTGCTGAACGACATCCTCGACGTCTCCAAGATGGAGGCCGGCGAGCTCAGCATCCAGCCCGAACCGATCCGCCTGGCGGCGCTGCTGCGCGAGTTGGAGGAGCTGAGCGCGCCGCAGGCGCGCGCCAAGGGGCTGGAACTGACGCTGCAGATCGGCTCCGAGCTGCCGGACTGGGTGCTGGCCGACCCGACCCGGCTGCGCCAGATCCTCTTGAACCTGATCAGCAACGCCATCAAGTTCTCCGAGCGCGGCCGCGTCGGCCTGCGCCTGAGCCGCGAGGTCGATGCGCTGGGCCTGGAGCTGCTGCGCTTCGAGGTCAGCGACACCGGCATCGGCATGGACGCCGGCACCCAGGCGCGGCTGTTCCAGCGCTTCAGCCAGGGCGATGCCAAGCGCTCGCGCCGCTTCGGCGGCGCCGGCCTGGGGCTGGAGATTTCGCGCAATCTGGCGCGCGCCATGGGGGGCGACATCCACGTCAGCAGCAGCCTGGGCCTGGGTTCGGTGTTCACGCTGGAGCTGCGCCTGCCGGCCTGCGCGGCGCCGCTGCCGGCCTCCGCGGCCACCGCCGCGCCGGCCCAGCCCGCGCAAGCGCCGCGCCCGCTGCACATCCTGGTATCGGAAGACAACGCCACCAACCGCGCCTTCCTGGAGGCGGTGCTGAGCCGCCTGGGCCACCGCGCCGAGTTTTGCGAGAACGGCTTCGACGCGCTGCAGCAGTTGCGCGCGCAGGACTTCGATCTGGTGTTGATGGACCTGCACACGCCGATGATGGACGGCTTCCAGGCGGCGCGCCTGATGCGTGGCCTGCCGGCGCCCAAATGCGATGTGCGCATCGTCGCGCTCTCGGCCGACGCCTTCGAGGAATCGCGCCAGCGCGCGATCGCCTCGGGCATGGACGGCTTCCTGGCCAAGCCGGTCAGCATGGAGGCGCTGGCGCGCTTCCTGGGTGATGCAGCGGGCGATGCGGCCGGCGACGCGGCGGCCGACGCCCAAGCGCCAAGACCCGAGGCCGCGGGCGTCGACATCGACATGGCCGCCATCAGCACGCTGCGCCAAAGCCTGTCGGACGCCACGCTGCAGCATCTGTTCCGCACCTTCCTGGGCAGCGTGCCGAAGTTCGAGGCGGCGCTGCGCGCAGCGCTCGAGAGCGGCAGCGCCGAGGCGCTCTACCAGTCGGCCCACAGCATCAAGGGTGCGGCCGCCAATCTGGGCCTGCGCTTTGCCGCCGCGCCGGCGCTGGCGCTGGAGCTGGCGGCCAAGCAGGGTGCCACCGACCAGGCCGGCCTGCGCCAGCTCACCGAGACCCTGCTGCAGCAGCTGACGGCCAGCGCCGCCACCCTGCAGCGCCACCAATTGCTCGGTTAGAGCGGCGCAGCGCAGCTCAGAGCACGATGGGCTCGGGCTCGAGCCGGATGCCGAAGCGCCCGTAGACGCTCTCCTGGATGGCGCGCGCCAGCGTCACCACCTCGGCGCCACGCGCCTCGCCGCGGTTCACCAGCACCAGGGCCTGCTTCTCGTACACGCCCGCGCCGCCCACCGACTTGCCCTTCCAGCCACAGGCGTCGATGAGCCAGCCGGCCGCCAGCTTCACGCTGCCGTCGGCCATCGGGTAATGCACGATGTGGGGGTCGCGGCCGATGATGTCGCGGCATTGCTCGGCGCTCACCACCGGGTTCTTGAAGAAGCTGCCGGCATTGCCGATGCGCGCCGGGTCGGGCAGCTTGGCGCGGCGGATCTCGCACACCCAGGCGAAGATCTGCGCCGCCGTCGGTGCGCTGATGCCGTTCTCCTGCATCTTGCGCTCCAGGTCCAGATAGCCCAGCACCGGCTGCCAGGGCTTGGGGCAGCGCAACCGCACCTTGGTGATGACGCTCTTGCCCGCCAGACCGCCAAAGCCGCTCTGCTTGAAGACGCTGTCGCGATAACCGAAGCGGCAGACGCTGGCGGGCAGCAGCGCCGGCCGGCCCGTCACCAGGTCGATCACCTGCACGCTGTCCAGCCGGTCCTTCAGCTCCACCCCATAGGCGCCGATGTTCTGCACCGGCGCCGCACCCACCGTGCCGGGGATCAGGGCCAGGTTCTCGAGCCCCGGATAACCCTGCTCGATCGCCCATTGCACCGCCTCGTGCCAGAGCACGCCCGCGCCAGCCTCGATAATCCAGGCGTCTTCACGTTCTTCCAGCAGGCGCAAGCCGGGAATCTCCATCTTCAACACCACGGCGGTGACATCGCGCGTCAGCACGATATTGCTGCCGCCGCCCAGCACGAACTTGGGCGAGCGCCCCAGTTCGGGGTGATCGACCACGCGGCGCACATCGGCTTCACTGCGGATGCGCACCAGGCGCGCGGCGAGCGCGGGCAGTCCGAAGCTGTTGTAGGGCTTCAGATTGACATCGCGCTCGATGTCGAGCACCGGCGAGCCGGGTATGGGGGGATTTACAGCTTGTTCCTGCATGGCAGAATTTTCCCAGATCGAGGGGCACGAAACCGGCCCCTTCCCTTTCGCAGAGAAAAAACAGCATGCCCAGCTTTGACACCAAGCTCGAACCCAATATGGTCAACATCGGCCATGGCGTGGACAACAGCAGCAAGGAAATCAACACCCGCTTCGACTTCAAGGGCACCAGCGCCCAGGTCGAGCTGAAGGAGAAGGAAAAGGAAATCCACGCCACCGGCGACAGCGAGTTCCAGCTCGAACAGATCGAGGTGGTGCTGTACGGCAAGCTCACCAAGCAGGGCGTGGTGATCAGCTTCCTGGAGAAGAAGGACAAGATCGAGAAGCTCGGCGGCGACAAGGTGCGTCAGGTCTACAAGATCAAGATGGGCATCGAGGCCGATCTGGCCAAGAAGCTGGTTGCCGCGGTGAAGAACAGCAAGCTCAAGGTGCAGGCCTCGATCCAGGGCGACACCGTGCGCGTGACCGGCAAGAACCGCGACGATCTGCAGACCGCGATCGCGCTGTTCAAGAAGGACTTCGCCGACGTGCCGCTGAGCTACGACAACTTCCGCGACTGAGACCCGCCATGCTGCTGCCACGTCTTGCCGCCCTGACCCTGGCGCTGCTGGCGCTCGGCAACGCCCATGCCCAGCCCAATGTCAGCCTGCAGGGCAGCCTGGGCAGCAAGGCGGCGCTGCTGATGATCGACGGCGAGGCGCGCACGCTGACGCTGGGCCAGACGGTACGCGGCGTGCGCCTGCTGAGCCTGGAGGAAGGCCGCGCGCTGGTCGAGATCGAGGGGCGGCGCGTCAGCCTGCAGATGGGCGCGGCGCAGGTGCGGCTGGGCGATGGCGCGGCCGCCGCCAACAGCGGCCGCCAGATCGTGCTCAGCTCGGGCCCGGGCGGGCACTTCACCAGCGTCGGCAGCATCAACGGCAAGAGCACGCAATTCCTGGTCGACACCGGCGCCACCAGCGTTGCCATCAGCCAGGCCGAGGCCGAGCACATGGGGCTCAAGTACCGCGACGGCCGCCGCGTGCTGACGCAGACCGCCAACGGTGCGGCGCCGGCCCATGTGGTCACGCTCAACACGGTGCGCATCGGCGACGTCGAGGTGCGCAATGTCGAGGCCATCGTCATCCCGGCGCAGATGAGCCATGTGCTGCTGGGCAACAGCTTTCTCTCGCGTTTCCAGATGAAGCGCGAGAACGATGTGCTAACCCTGGACCTGCGCTTCTAACTGGATGCGCCCGCGGCTCGCCGAAATCGTCGACTTGTGCACAAGCCTGCGGCAGGCTCCGATCCAGTGACTAGGTTCGATGCTTGCGCTTCCATGACAATTCAGCCGCCCCAACCCGTCTCGCCACTCGACATGCCAAAACTCAGCCGCAAGGCCTCGCCAATTTGCCTGCTGCGGTTCGCTGCAATTGCCTTGGCGGCCGCGCTGACGACAGCGGCCTGGGCCGACAAGGCCAAGGCCTCCAAGTATTACGAAGATGCGCTGGCCCGCTACGAGCGCAAGGACCTGGCCGGGGCGATCGTGCAACTCAAGAACGCGGCTCAGGAAGACAAGCACTTGCTGCCGGTACAGGTGCTGCTGGGCAAGGTGCTGCTGGAGGACAGCCAACCGGCAGCTGCCGAGGTTGCGCTGTCGGAAGCGCTGCTGCTGGGAGTCAATCGGGCCGAGGTCGTGGTGCCGCTCGCCAAGGCACTGATCATGCAGGGCCGCCAGGCGGAGGTGTTCGAACAAGCACGCCTGGATCTGACGGGCCTACCGCCCGATGTGCGCAGGTTGCTGGCCCTGCAGCACGCCGCAGCGCGCACGGACATGGGCGACGCCAAACGAGCGCAGGCGCTGATTGATGAAGCCCGCAGCGCCGATCCGAACGCGGTGGACAGCTGGATCGCCGAAGTCCTGGTGCGCATACGGGCCAATCAGCTGACCGAAGCCATGAATGCGGCCGAACGCGCCGTGCAATTGGCCCCCAACTCGGCAGACGCGCTGTACCAGAAAGCCTCGGTGCAGCATCTGCTGCTGCCGCCCAAGGCGGTCTTGGCCAGTTATGACCGCGTGCTGGCCGTGCAGGCCAACCATGTGGAAGCCCGCATTGCCCGGGCCGGGCTGCTCGTCGACCTGCAGCGCCACAAGGAGGCCGCCGCCGATATTTCCGAGGTCTTGCGCCTCTCCCCCGATGAGCCGCGAGCGGTCTATTTGCAGGCCGTGCTGGCCGACGCCGCCGGCGACAAGGCGGCCAGCCGCGCCAACCTCGCCAAGGTGACAGGCCTGATCGACCCGGTGCCCATCAACTTCCTGCGCTACCGCCCGCAACTGCTGCTGCTGAACGGTCTGGCGCACTTCGACATGGGCGAGCCGCTGAAGGCAAAACCCTATCTGGAAGCCTTCCATCGCTCGCAACCGCAAAGCCCCACAGCCAAGCTGTTGGCGCAGATCTATCTGGGTGATGGCGCGCCCGAGCGCGCCATCGAAACCCTGGAGTCATACCTAATCCGGCAACCTGCGGACGGCCAGGCAATGATGCTGCTGGCCTCGGCCAATATCGCGCAAGGGCGCCATTCGCGCGCCACGAGCCTGATGCAAGAGGCGCTGAAAACCAAGGAACGGGCCGACTTTCGCTCCATGCTCGGCATGAGCTATCTGAAGGCCGGACGCTATGGCGACGCCAGGGAAGCGCTGGAAGCCTCGCTGAAAAAGGATCCGCGCCAGCTTGGAGCGGGCGTGACCTTGGTGGGCCTGCTGATGCGCGACTCGCAGTACGCAAAGGCTGCGAGCCGGGCGGCCGAATTGGTCAAGGCCAACCCCAACAACCCCAGCCTGCTCACGCTGCAGGGCGAAGCGCAGGCGGCAGCGGGCAATGTCAACGGTGCCAAACTGAGCTTCGAACAGGCACTCGCCTTGGACAGAACCCTGGCCATGCCGCGCATCGGCCTTGCGCGGATCTCGGTCCAGCGCGGCGACATGGATGCGGCCGCCGCACGCCTGACGGAGATCCTCAAGCAGGACGAACGCAATCTGGAAGCGCTGCTCGCCATGGCCAACCTTGCCGAGCGGCGCCAGCGGCCCGATGAGGCCTTGCGTTATGCGCAGAAGGCGGTGGATGCCGCCACTGCCACGGACATTCGACCGCACGCGGCCCTGGTGACCTTGCTGTTGCGCCTGGGCAAGAAAGGCGATGCCTTGGCGGCAGCCAAGGTCATGCTAGCCAAAGCGGCAGAGAACGGTGCCGCTTTGGTGCTGTACGCCCAGGTACAGATGGCCAATGCAGACAAGGCCGGAGCGCGTGCCACGCTGACGCAGGCCGCCCGTAGGGCGCCGGCCGACGCGTCGGCGCTGTCGGACATTGCCGGCCTGCAACTGCTGGCAGACGATCCGGCGGGCGCTGCCTACACCGCCGACAAGGCACTCGCGCTGGCGCCGGACTTTGTGCCGGCGTTGATCATGCAAGCCAGCGTTAGCCTGCGGCAGGCCGACCTCGCCAAGGCCGAGACACGTATCAAACGCATCATCCAGATGCAGCCCAAGCGCGAAGTCGGTTACACGCTTCTTGCGGACTTGGCGCAGGCGCGCAACCAGCCCACCGCCGTGATCGAGGCCTTGCAGCGGGCCCATGAGATCGAGCCCAGCACGGCCACGCTGCTGCGACTCAGCCGGGCCTTGAGCGGGCAGCCCGGTGGCCTCAAGCAAGGCCTGGCCGCCATCGAGCGCTGGACCAAGGCTCACCCCAAGGACCTGGCCGCGCAGCGTGCGCTGGCGGAGCAACTGGTCGCCCTAGGCGACTTGCGCGCCGCGCGTGCCGCCTACGAAAGCCTGTTGGCCGTGAGCCCGCAAGATGCGGTGGCATTGAATGACCTGGCCAATGTGCTGCTGCAGACCAAGGACCCCGGGGCGCTCAAGATTGCCGAGCAGGCCATGAGCCTGCAGTCCGGCAATCCCATTGTGCAGGACACCTATGCCTGGGCATTGGTGGCCGCGGGCCAGCTTGAACGCGCGTTGCCGGTACTGCGCGACGCTCGCCTGCGCGCGCCCGAGAACGCTGAAATCCGCTACCACCTGGGCGCGGTGCTGGCCAAGACGGGCAAGCACAACGAAGCCAAGCAGGAGTTGAACGCGGCGGTACAGAAAAATCCGGGTTCTCCCGAGGCAAAAGCCGCGCAAATCCTGCTCGACACCCTCAAGTGAGGGGCACGCAGCAGCAGCGCACTCACTTAGACTTCTTCTCAACTGCAGAAGCATGGGTGCCAGATTCGGACCCGGCACCCAAACCCCGGGCGGGAGACCAAGAAATGTCGTTATCAAAGAATAAGTTGGGCCAAGTCTCGCTGGCGGCAATGCTGCTGGTGCTGGCTTCCGGCGCGGCTAGCGCCGCCGCCTGGAACGCCAGTTGGAGCAAGAACAACTGCACGGTCACATCGGGCTCGGCGTTTACGGGCTCGGCGCCGAACAACGTCTATGCCAACAGCGTGGGCAATGCCTACACCTGCGCATCGAACACCGTCAACACGGCAGATGTCGTGATCTCGGCGTTCTCGTCCAAGCTGTCCAGCTATGACGGTAGCGGCAGCTCGACCAGTTCGAGCAACTATCTGCTGGATCGCAAGAACTTTGCCAGCACGGCCATTGCCGACTGGGGTGGCAATGGCTTCGGCACCCTGAACAGCTTCGAATCGGACAAGACCGGCCCGCACGCGGCCGACAATGTTCAGCAGCTGGATGGTTTCTTGCTGCATTTCGGATCCGCTGGCAAGGATGCCAGTGTGGCGCTGGACAAGATCTCGGTGGGCTGGACGGCCGCTGATCATGCCGCGACGATCAAGAAGGTTGGCGAGACCTGTGGTACGGGCTGCTCCACCAGCACGATTACCGGTGACTACGGCACCTACAACAGCGCCAAGATGTCGGTGTACTACTACACGGGCAGCGGCGTGCCAACTGCGGACCTGACGGCGGCGAATGCCGAGACCCTGCAAAGCAAGGGCTGGACGCTGCTGGGCGACACCGCCAGCATGGCGTCGAACACGACCACCGGCGACCTCAATGTCAACGACGTCAAGTCCAGTTGGTGGTTGATCACCGCGTTCAATGGTGCTGATGATGCAGGCACTGGCTCCAGTTGGAAGGGCGGCACGGACGCCTTCAAGCTGTTGTCCTTTGCCGGTAATGGCACGACGCCCCCGAAGGAAACGCCGGAACCGAGTTCCCTGGCCTTGATGGCCGTGGCTGTGCTCGGCGCTGCCGGTGCGCGTCGCCGCAAGCGCGCCTGAGTTTTCGCCGCTCTCTGAAGAAGCCACCTGCGGGTGGCTTTTTGCATCGCTCGCCCCGCGTTTGCCGTCTATCCGGCGTAGATCGCCGCCACCGGCGCCTCGCCGACCCTGGCGTAGCCGCGGTACATGCCCTCGGTATTGAACGGCAAGGCGACCTCGCCATTCGCGGCCACGGCGATCAGACCGCCGCGACCGGCGATGGCCGGCAGCTTCTCCATCACCACCCGGCGGCTCGCCTCCTGCACCGACAGCCCCAGGTATTCCATCAGGGCCGAGACATCGTGGGCGGCGCAGCTGCGCATGAAGGCCTCGCCGGTGCCGGTGCAGGAGATCGCCACCGTCGCGTCATTGGCATAGCAGCCGGCGCCGATGACGGGCGAATCGCCGACGCGGCCGACCTGCTTGTTGGTCATGCCGCCGGTGGAGGTGGCGGCCGCCAGATGGCCCTGGGCATCCAGCGCCACCGCACCCACGGTGCCGAACTTGCTTTGCTCATCGAGCGGGCCTGAGATCGGTTCCGACGCTGCCTGCTTGAAGGCCAGCGCCTGGCCATCGTGGTCCAGCAGCACGCCGGCCTCGGCCTGCTTGGCACGCTGCAGCTGCTCCAGGCGCAGCGGCGTGCCGAACCAGTCGGGCGCCACCTGCTCCAGGCCATGGCGCGCAGCAAAGGCATCGGCCGCCGCACCGATGAACATCAGGTGCTCGCTGTGCAGCATGACGGCGCGCGCCGCCAGCACCGGGTTGCGGGTGCGCGTGACGCCCGCCACCGCGCCCGCGCGCAGCGTGGCGCCATCCATCACGCTGGCGTCCAGCTCATGGCTGCCGGCGGCGGTGTAGACCGCGCCCTTGCCGGCATTGAAGAGCTCGCATTCCTCCAGCTGCCGCACCGCCTCCACCACCACATCCATGGCCGTGGCGCCGGCCGCAAGCCGGGCCTGGCCGTCGCCCAGGATGCGCTGCAGGGCGCCCAGGTAGGCGGCCTCCTGCTGGGGCGAACTCTTGCTGCGCAGCAGTGTGCCGGCGCCGCCGTGGATGGCCAGCACGGGCCTGGCTTGCTTGTGGGTGTTCATGAGGGTCCTGAGGGCTGCGTCAGGCCGGATTCTTCCATCCCTTGCACGCCCCTGGGCTGTCTCGGCAGAGACAGCCGAAAAACGAACGACCGTGCTAAAAAGCGCCCATCAGCGAAGGAGCACGCATGGACCTGAACTTCACCACCGAGGAGCTTGCCTTCCGGGCCGAGATCCGCCAATGGGTGGCCGCAAACCTGCCCGCCGACATCAGCCACAAGGTGCACAACGCGCTGCGCCTGAACAAGGACGATTTGCAGCGCTGGGCCAAGATCCTGGGCAAGCAGGGCTGGCATGGCTGGGCCTGGCCGAAACAGTTCGGCGGCCCGGGCTGGAACGCCGTGCAGCGCCATCTGTTCGAGGAGGAATGCGCGCTGGCCGGTGCGCCGCGCGTGGTGCCCTTCGGCCCGGTGATGGTGGCGCCGGTGATCATGGCCTTCGGCAGCCAGGCCCAGCAGGAACGCCACCTGCCCGGCATCATGAGCGGCGAGGTCTGGTGGAGCCAGGGCTATAGCGAGCCGGGCTCGGGGTCGGATCTGGCGTCGGTGAAGTGCAAGGCCGAAAGGGTCAGTACCGGCCGGGGCGACCAATACATCGTCAACGGCCAGAAGACCTGGACCACGCTGGGCCAGTACGGCGACTGGATCTTCTGCCTGGTGCGCACCGACAGCAGCGGCAAGCCGCAGACCGGCATCTCCTTCCTGCTGATCGACATGAAGTCGCCCGGCGTGACCGTGCGCCCCATCATCATGCTGGACGGCGAGCATGAGGTGAACGAGGTGTTCTTCGACAACGTCGAGGTGCCGGCCGAGAACCTGGTGGGCGAGGAGAACAAGGGCTGGACCTATGCCAAGTACCTGCTGGCCCACGAGCGCACCAATATCGCCGACGTGAACCGCGGCAAGCGCGAGCTGGAGCGGCTCAAGCGCATCGCCAAGGCCGAGGGCGTCTATGAGGACGCCCGCTTCCGCGACCAGATCGCCTTGCTGGAGGTGGACATCGTGGCGCTGGAGATGATGGTGCTGCGCGTGCTGTCGGCCGAGAAAGCTGGCCGGCAGTCGCTCGACGTTGCGGGCCTGCTGAAGATCCGCGGCAGCGAGATCCAACAGCGCTACAGCGAGCTGATGATGCTGGCCGCCGGCCCCTATGCCCTGCCCTTCATCCAGGAGGCGATGGAGGCGGGCTGGCAGGGCGACCAGGCGCTGAGCAGCCTGTGGCCGCGCGGCTCCACCCATTGCGCGCCGCTGGCCAGCCACTACTTCAACTATCGCAAGACCACCATCTACGGCGGCTCGAACGAAGTGCAACGCAATATCGTCGCGCAGACCGTGCTCGGCTGAGGAGACAGACATGGACTTTGATTTCACCGAAGACCAGGAATCGCTGCGCGACGCGGTGCGCCGCTTCGTCGACAAGGACTACGGCTTCGAGCACCGCCGCGCCACCGTGCGCGCCGGCGGCTTCTCGCAGGCCAACTGGGAGGGCCTGGCGGGCCTGGGGCTGATGGGGCTGGCGGTGCCCGAGGCGCATGGCGGCATGGGCTTTGGCGCCATCGACGCGATGGTGGTGATGGAGGAGCTCGGGCGCGGCATCGTGCTGGAGCCCTATGCCCAGGCGGCGCTGATCGCGCCCGCCGTGCTGCAGCATGCCGGCGCCGAGGTGAAGGCGGCCTGGCTGCCGCGCATCGCCGCTGGCGAGGCGCTGGTGGTGCTGGCGCACCAGGAACGCAGCGCGCGCTACCGCCTGGACCAGGTCGCCACCTTGGCTGAGGGCCAGGTCTTGACGGGCACCAAGAGCCTGGTGCCCGCCGGTGCGCATGCGGATGCCTTCATCGTGCCGGCCATTACGTCGGCCGGTAGCGCCGCCGGCATCGCGCTCTACCTGGTGGAAGGCGGCGCGGCCGGCGTGGGCACGCGCCCCTACCTGCTGCAGGACGGCTCGGCCGCCGCCGAGCTGAGCCTGGACAAGGCCCCCGCCACCCTGCTGGTGCCGGCGCCGCAGGGCCTGGCGGTGCTGGAACTGGCGGCCGACATCGGCATCGCCGCGCAGGCCGCCGAGGCCGTGGGCGCGATGGACAAGCTGGTGGCCATCACCGCCGAATACCTCAACACGCGCAAGCAGTTCGGGGTCGCGATCAGCAGCTTCCAGGCCCTGCGCCACCGCATGGCCGACGTGAAGATGCAGCTGGAGCTGGCGCGCTCGATGAGCTATTACGCCAGCCTCAAGTTGGGCGAGCCGGCCGAGGCGCGCCGGCGCGCGCTCTCGCAGGCCAAGCTGCAGCTGTGCCAATCGACGCGCTATGTGGGCCAGCAATGCACCCAGCTGCATGGCGGCATCGGCGTGACGGACGAGTACATCTCCAGCCACTACTTCAAGCGCCTCACCGCGATGGAGATGCAGTGGGGCGACAGCCTGCATCATCTGGGCGAGGTCAGCGCACGCATGCAGGACCAGGCCGGCGTGTTCGCCTGAGCGGCACAATCGCCGCATGGCGATAGAAACTGACATCACCGCGGTGGCCGGCCTCAAGGTCGGCCACTTCACCGACACGCGCCGCCCCACCGGTTGCACCGTGATCCTGTGCGAGCAGGGCATGGTGGCCGGCGTGGACGTGCGCGGCGCCGCGCCGGGCACGCGCGAGACCGACTTGCTGCGCCCCGAGAACACCGTGGACCGGGTGCACGCCATCCTGCTCAGCGGCGGCAGCGCCTTTGGCCTGGACGCCGCCAGCGGCGTGATGCGCTGGCTGGCCGAGCGCGGCCATGGCCTCCGGGTGGGCCTGGCCTGCGTGCCCATCGTGCCGGCGGCCGTGCTGTTCGACCTCTGGCTGGGTGATCCAGGCGTCACCCCGGATGCCGACGCCGGCTATGCCGCTTGCGAGGCCGCCCGTGCGGCGCCGCCCGCGCAGGGCAGCGTGGGCGCCGGCAGCGGCGCCAGCGTGGGCAAGTTGTTCGGCCCCGAGCGCGCCATGAAGGGCGGCATCGGCACGGCGGCGGTCTGCGTGGACGGCATCACGGTGGCCGCCATGGTGGCGGTGAACGCCGTCGGCGACGTGATCGACCCGGCCACCGGCCAGCTGCTGGCGGGTGCACGCGATGCCCAGGGCCGCCTGCTCGGCAGCGCGCAGGCGATGCTGCATGGGCGGCTGCCCGCGCGCCTGCTGAACGGCAGCGCCACCACCATCGGCGTGGTGGCCACCGACGCCATGCTCGGCAAGGCGCAGGCCTGCAAGCTGGCGCAGATGTCGCATGACGGCCTGGCGCGCAGCATCAACCCGGTGCACACGCCCAGCGATGGCGACGTGATGTTTGCGCTGGCCAGCGGTGGCAGCGGGCGCAGCGCCGACCTGACCTTGCTGGGCACGCTGGCCGCCGAAGTCACGGCACAGGCCGTGCTGAATGCCGTACGCCATGCCGTCGGCCTGCCCGGCCTGCCCGCGGCCGCCGAGCTCTCGGCGACAATCGCGCCATGAGTACGATGCGTTTGTCCCAGATCCTGTTCTCGCAAGGCTTCGGCACCCGCCGCCTGTGCGCCGGCCTGATTTATAACGGCGAGGTCACGGTGGCCGGCGAGGTCGTTGACGACCCCGAGGCCGAGTACGAGACGGCGGGTTTCAGCTTTGAAGTCAGCGGCAAGACCTGGCCCTTTTACGAGAAGGCCCTGATCCTGCTGAACAAGCCGGCCGGCTACGAATGCTCGCAAAAGCCCAAGCATCACCCCAGCGTGATGAGCCTGCTGCCCGCCCCCCTGCGCGAACGCAATGTGCAGCCGGTGGGCCGGCTGGACGAGGACACCACGGGCCTGCTGCTGCTCACCGACGACGGCGCCCTGATCCACAAGCTCACCAGCCCCAAGCACCATGTGCCCAAGGTCTACGAGGCGCGCTGCAAGCATGAGGTCACGGACGAGCAGCTGGCGCGCCTGCTGGCCGGCGTGGAGCTGCGCGAACCTGAATCGTCAACTCCGACCAAGCCGCACCATAAGCCCGAACAGGTGCGCGCCGAAGGCGCCGAGCGCAGCGACAGCCATGGCCTGCGCCTGACCCTCATCGAGGGCAAGTACCACCAGGTCAAGCGCATGGTGGCGGCGGTGGGCAACCGCGTCGAGGGCCTGCACCGCCCGCGCTTCGGCGCCCTCGGCATCCCCGATGGGCTCAAGCCCGGCGAGTGGATCTGGATCGCGAGCCCCACGCTGATCACACCCTGATCACTCCCGATGGGGGCTTTCCCGCGCGGCGCGCGCGCCACGGCCCAGGGTTGTTCCTAGGCGTCCTGTCACATTCCCTGTGTAGAAATCGCGGCTCGTAACAGGCCCGTCGCAGCGGCGCGCCTGTGCATCGCGCAGGAGCCAGGCGAAGACCATGGCCGCGCTGTTCGGGAATCATGACAATGACTGCTGAGTCCGCGAGGGACAGAGGGCAAGAGGTCAATGCCAATATCGCTGCCCAGGTCCAACTGGAGCAATTGGCCTCGCTCTATGAACTGACGTTGCTGCCCACGGCCTGCGGCGTGCTGTTCTGCATCTTGCCGCTGGTGCTGCTCTGGCAGCAGCTGCCGCAGGCACTGCTGCTGAGCTGGTTTGCCGCGCGTGCCGCGGTGGCGGCGCTGCGCTGCAGCGATGTGCTGAGCTTCCGGCGCGCCAGGCCTGGCCCCGAGCAGCTGCAGCCCTGGCGCCAGCGCTACCTAGCCCTGCTGAGCCTGGATGCGCTCACCTGGGGCGCGATGGGCTGGTATTTCCACACCCCGGCCATTCCGGAGCTGGACGGCATCATCCTGGCGTCCATCATCGGGCTGGGCGCGGTGGGCATGTTCTCGCTGGGCGGGGTGACGCGCGCCCATCTGCTGTTCTCCGGCATCACGTTCGCACCCCTGGCCCTCTACCTGGGCCTGCAGAACAGCCCGGCCGGCTGGTTCTCGCTGCTCGGGCTGGGCCTGTTCCTGGGCGTTTCGCTGTTCGAATCGCGCCGCATCGAGGCGCGCCATGCCGAGTTGCTGCGCCTGCGTTTCGAGAACGCCCATATCGCCGAGCAGCGCCGGCAGGCCCTGCAGTCGGCCGAGCATTCCAGCACCAGCAAGAGCCGCTTCGTGGCCGTGATGAGCCATGAGATCCGCACGCCGCTGAACGGCATCCTGGGCATGACCCAGCTGCTGGAGCGCTCCAGCCTGGACGCGCAACAGCGCGAACAGGTGGACATCGTGCGCCGCTCCGGCCGCCACCTGCTGACGCTGGTGAACGACATCCTGGACCTGGCGCGCATCGAATCGGGCAAGCTGGTGGTGGAAGCGCATGCGCTGGAACTGGCCGAGGCGGTGGACGACGTGTGTCGCCTGCTGGCCCAGACCGCCAAGGAAAAAGGCCTCGCCTTCGACTACCGCCTGGCGCCGGGCCTGCCGCGGCTCATCATGGGTGACGCGTCGCGCATCAAGCAGGTGCTGCACAACCTGATCGGCAACGCGATCAAGTTCACCGAGCGCGGCAGCGTCTCGGTGGAGGTGTCCACCGTGCTGGACATGCGCGCCGGCACCTTGCTGCATGTGGCCGTGCGCGATACCGGCGCCGGCATCCCCGCCGACCAGATGGAACGCGTGTTCGCGCCCTTCGAGCAGGCCGACAACACCAAGCCGCGCCAGCACGAGGGCAGCGGCCTGGGCCTGACGATTTCGCGCGAATTGGCGCGCGCCATGGGCGGCGACCTGCGCTGCGCCTCCATGCCCGGCCAGGGTTCGGTGTTCGAGTTCACCCTGCCCCTGGAAGCCGGCCCGGCGGCGGCGGCGGTGCCGCCACCGCTCGCCGGCTCCCTGCCCCTGCCCATCCTGCGGGGGCGGGTCTTGCTGGTGGACGACAGCGCCGTCAATCTGCTGGTGGCGTCCACCATGCTGGAGCGCTGCGGGCTGACGGTGGACCAGGCGGAAAACGGCCGCGACGCGCTGCAGCGCATGCAGGCCACGTCCTACGACCTGGTGCTGATGGACTGCCAGATGCCGGAGATGAACGGCTTCGAGGCCACCCAGGCCTGGCGCCAGCATGAGACGCGCGAGGCCCTGCCGATGCGCACACCCATCGTGGCGCTCACGGCCAGCGCGGTGAACAGCGATCGCGAGCGCTGCATCGAGTGCGGCATGGACGACTACCTGGTCAAACCCTTCGAGATGGACGACCTGACCACCCTGGTGCAGCGCTACCTGCCCGGGTCGGCCGCGGCGCCGGCGCGGCCGGATTTCGCACCGGCTTGATGCCTGAGCGCGTCATTGCGGCCGGATAATCTCGCCCCATGCAGGTTTTCCGTGGTTTCCAACATCCAGGCATTGCCGGCGCTTGCGCGCTGACGATAGGCAATTTCGACGGCGTCCATCGCGGCCACCAGGCCATGCTGGCCCTGCTCAAGTCCGAGGCCCTGCACCGCGGCCTGCCCTCCTGCGTGCTGACCTTCGAGCCGCATCCGCGCGACTTCTTCGCCGCCAGGCTGGGCAAGCCCGAGCTGGCGCCCGCGCGCATCGCCACCCTGCGCGACAAGCTCAGCGAGCTGGAGCGCTGCGGCATCGACCAGGTGGTGGTGCTGCGCTTCGACGAGCGCCTGGCGTCCTTGAGCGCGCAGGACTTCATCCAGCGCGTGCTGCAGCAGGGCCTGGGTGCCCGCTATGTGTTGGTGGGCGACGATTTCCGTTTCGGCAGCAAGCGCCAGGGCGACTATGCCACCCTGGACGCTGCCGGGCGCCAGCAGGGCTTCGACGTGGCGCGCATGATGAGCTACGAGGTGCATGGCCTGCGCGTCAGCAGCTCGGCGGTGCGCGAGGCGCTGGCCAGCGGGCAGATGGAGGCCGCGGCGCAATTGCTGGGCCGCTGCTATTCGATCTCCGGCCATGTGGTGCATGGCCAAAAGCTGGGCCGCAGCCTGGGCGAGAGCAGCGCCGGCGCGGCCGACGGTTTTCGCACCCTCAATCTGCGCTTCCCGCACAGCAAGCCGGCCGCCATGGGCATCTACGCGGTGCGTACCCATGGCCTGGCAGACCGCCCGCTGGACGGCGTCGCCTCGCTGGGCGTGCGCCCCACGATCGAGCAGGCCGGGCGCGTGCTGCTGGAGGTGCATGCCTTTGACTGGCCGCCGGAACTGGGGCCCGAGGGCGCCTACGGTAAACTCGTGCGCGTGGAACTCCTGCACAAACTGCGCGATGAAGCCCGCTACGAGGGGCTGGACGCCTTGACGGCCGCGATCCGTCAGGACGAGACGCAGGCGCGCGCCTACCTGGCCAGCCATGCCGCCACCCATGCCGCCTCCCATGCCACCACGGGGCGCCAGACCACCCGCGACCGAATTTGACGCGCTGAGCCTGCCCTCAGCCCGCGTGCCGCGATCAACGCCCTGGGCACGCACCCCTCATCTCCGGTGGGCCAGCCCCGCCCCACCGTCTGCTCCGCAAAGCCTGCCATGACCGATACCAAAACGGACTACCGCGCCACCCTCAATCTGCCCGACACCCCCTTCCCGATGCGCGGCGACCTGCCCAAGCGCGAGCCGGGCTGGGTGAAGGAATGGGAGGAACAAGGCGTCTACAAGAAGCTGCGCGACGCGCGCTGCGGCGCGCCCAAGTTCGTGCTGCACGACGGCCCGCCCTATGCCAATGGCCAGATCCACATGGGCCATGCGGTCAACAAGATCCTCAAGGACATGATCGTCAAGGCGCGCCAGCTGGAAGGCTATGACGCCGCCTACATCCCCGGCTGGGATTGCCACGGCCTGCCGATCGAGAACCAGATCGAGAAAACCTACGGCCGCGGCCTGCCGCGCGACGAGGTGCAGGCCAAGAGCCGCGCCTACGCCACCGAGCAAATCGACCAGCAGCGCGCGGACTTCAAGCGCCTGGGCGTGCTGGGCGACTGGGACCGCCCCTATCGAACCATGGACTTCAAGAATGAAGCCGGCGAGATCCGCGTGCTCAAGCGCCTGTTCGAGCGCGGCTTTGTCTACCGTGGCCTGAAGCCGGTGTACTGGTGCTTCGATTGCGGCTCGTCGCTGGCCGAGTTCGAGATCGAATACGCCGACAAGCAGAGCCCGGCGGTGGACGTGGCCTTCCTGGCCGCCGAGCCGGCCAAGCTGGCGGCGGCCTTCGATCTGCCCGCCCTGAGCAAGCCCGCCTACACGGTGATCTGGACCACCACGCCCTGGACCATCCCCGCCAACCAGGCGCTCAACCTCAACCCCGAGCTGAGCTATGCCCTGGTGGACACGGCCCAGGGCATCTACCTGGTGGCCGAGGCCCTGGTGGAGAAATGTCTGGCGCGCTGGCAGCTGGAAGGCCAGGTGCTGGCCACCACGCCCGGCAAGCGCCTGGAGCTGCTGAAGTTCAAGCATCCGCTGGCCCATGTGGATGCAGGCTTCGACCGCGAGAGCCCGGTCTACCTGGCCGACTACGCCACCGCCGACGACGGTACCGGCGTGGTGCATTCGGCTCCGGCCTACGGCCTGGACGACTTCCAGAGCTGCATCTCGCATGGCCTGGCCTTCAAGGACATCCTCAACCCGGTGCAGGGCAATGGCGTCTATGCGGCCGAGCTGCCGCTGTTCGCCGGCCAGCACATCTGGAAGGCCAATGCGGTGATCGCCGAGGCCCTGCAGAACGCCGGCCGCCTGCTGGCCCACAGCAAGCTGATGCACAGCTACCCGCATTGCTGGCGCCACAAGAGCCCGGTGATCTACCGCGCCGCCGCCCAGTGGTTTGTGCGCATGGATGAAGCGGAATCCGGCACGACGGGCGTATTCACCGTCGACAAGGCGCCGCAGACCCTGCGCCAGACCGCCCTGGCTGCCATCGAGGCCACCAACTTCTACCCCGAGAACGGCCGCGTGCGCCTGCGCGACATGATCGCCGGCCGGCCCGACTGGTGCAT
>Ga0208125_100312_pt1 | contig 33676 bp, 34 predicted proteins | sample LakWasM128_HOW14_2_FD_183938 | JGI IMG/M metagenome (GOLD analysis project Ga0208125, IMG submission 183938) | Freshwater sediment methanotrophic microbial communities from Lake Washington under simulated oxygen tension - Sediment Metagenome... | ecosystem: Environmental > Aquatic > Freshwater >...
CGGCGCCCGTGCCATTGCCGGGCGGGGTGGGCGCCGAGCCCGAGCTGACGCGCAGCTCGCTGCGGCCGACGCGCTGGCCGGGCAGGTAGTTGACGCTGAACACGCGCGTCTGCATGGTGGGCGGATAGACGGTGACGCGGCGGCCATCGATCTTGAAGTCGTAGCCGTAGACGTCGCGGATCGCCTCCAGCGCCTCGCGCAGGGTCACGCCCTTGAGCGTCACCGAGAGCTGACCGGCGACGCCCGGGTGCACCATCATGCTGTAGCGGGTGTCGGCCACCAGCGAGAGAAACACGTCGCGCACCTGGGCGCCGTTGACCACCAGGTCGAAGCGCGGCTCGGCCGGCAGCTCGGCGCGCGGCGCCGCCTCGGGCAGGGCTGGTGGCGTGGCTGCCGACGCGGCCGACGCGGCTGCCACCGGCTTGCGCGCCGCCTGCTGTTGCAGTTCGGCCTGCAGATCGCTGCTGGGCTGGCTCAAACGCAGGGGCTTGTCGGCGCAGGCGCCCAGCAGCAGACTCAGCGTGAGTGGAAGCAGACGGCCTGAACAACTCATGATTTCTCCGATGCATTCTTCTTGTGGGGACGGCCGGTGGCGGTCGAGCGCTTTAGCTCCACACCCGGATAGAGCGGCAGGCGGCGTTTCACGCCGGCCTCGCTGAGCGTCACGGCGTGCTCGTCGATGGACAGGATGCGGGCCTCGCCCCAGCGCTCGCCGACGCCGAGGCGGCGGCCCTGTACCACCAGATAGGGGCGGCCATCGACGATTAGGATATGTTGCGGCTGCTGGGCCTCGGCCTCGGGTGCCGAGGCCGCGCTGGCGGCCGCCGCGCGCAGGCTGGCGGGGGCCTGCAGCGGGTCGCGCAACTCGCCCTGGGCCAGGGCGGGCAGGGCGCAGCCTAACAAGGCGAGGGTGGCGATGGCGTGGCGCATCATGGCTGCGGGCTCGCCAGCACAACTTGCAGTTGCAGCACCGCCTTGGCCGCGCCTTCGCCCTGCGCCACCAGGCGCAGCTCGCCCCAGCGCAGGCCGGGCAGTTCGGCTTGCAGTTCGTTCAGGTACTTCATCAGGTCCAGATAGTCGCCCTGCACGCGCAGCTCCACGGCCTGCAGGCGCCAGGCGCCCGGCGGTGCGGGCAGGCCGGCCGGCAGCTCGTCGAGCGTCTGCAGGCGCTGCAGGCGCAACTGCGGATGGGTTTGCAGCAGGGTGCCCAGCACATCGGCCAGTGCCGCGCCCGCATGGCCGGCCTTGCCGGTGCCTGCGGCTTGCAGGGCCTGGCGCAGCGCGAGCTGCCTGGCTCGTTGCGCGTCCAGCTCGGCCCGCAGCCGGGCCTGCGGGCCGTTGGGGCCCTGCTGCTGGCCGGCCAGCAGGAATTGCTGGCGCAGCGCCTGCAGCTCGGTCTCGACCTTGCGCAGCCCGCCCAGCTGCAAGGTTTGCTCCTGGCTCAGCGGTGTTACCAGCAGGCTGTCCAGCAGGCCCAGCAGCAGCACCGCCAGGGTCAGGAACATGAACAGGCGCTCACGCACCGAGAGCGCATCGATGCGCGCCGATTGCTGCGTCCAGGCGTTTTGCAGCTGCTCGCGCAAGCTCATGGCTGCCTCCCCGGTGTCGATGCGGGGGACGATGCCGCCGGCGCGGCGCTGACGACGCGGAAACCCCACACCGCCTGCGTCCGTCCGGTGGCTTCGGCCATGCCGACGGGGGCCGCCTCATCGCCGAAGCGCAGGCTGCCGCTGCCGCCGCCGCCCTGGCGCTCGACGCGCACCGCCGCGAGCTGCTGGCCCTGCAGCAGCGGATGCGCGGCCAGGCGCGCCAGCCAGGGCTGCAGACTGGCGGGCTCGATCGTGCGGCCCTCGAGTTGCAGGCGCTGGCCGTTCCAGCGCAGCTCCTGCAGCCAGACCGTGGCCGGCGTGGTCTGGGCCAGCAGGCGCAGCAGGTCAGCATGGCTGCGGCCGGCCTGGGGCAGGCCGCTCTGCCAATCGCTGAGGGCCTGTGCCTGCCGGGCGTTGTCTTCCTTCAACTGGGCCAGTTGCTGCCGCAGCACCGTGCCGTCGCCGCCGCCCGGCAGCGCCGCCATGGCCTGCTGCAGTGACTGGCGCTCGTTGCGTGCCTGCAGATGGGCGGTGGCCAGCGCCGCGCTGGTCTGCTTGGCCTGCCAGATCAGGGTGACGCTGATGAGCAGGCCGCCGCCCAGCAGCAGCAGCAGGCCCTGCAGCATGGTCACGGCCGAGAACAGCCGCCGCGGCGCCAGCAGGATGGGGGTGAGGAGATTGATTTGCTGTGCCATCTTGTCGGCTACTTCGGGCCCTAGAGCGCGCGTTCGTCCTGGCGCAGCAGGGCGCCCAGCAGGGGCAGGCAGGCCGCATAGGCTGCGGGCCCATGGGCGGCGGGCTCGAAACCGGGGAACAGCGCGGCCGGGTCGATCGCGCTGGTGCGCAGGCCCAGTTCGCGCTGCAGCAGGGCCGCCAGCTCTTGCCCATGCTCGGGCGCCGCGAGGTACAGCCTGGCCAGCGGCAGGTCGGGCCAGGAGCGCTCCCAGACATCGATGGAGCGCTGCAGCTCCAACACCAGGGGCGAGGATTCGAGCTCGGCGTCCAGGCCGTTGAACGCGAGGTCGTCGCCGGGCATGTACTCATAGCCCAGCGGCGCGGGTGCGTCGGCCTTGGGCGCGCTGATCTGGGTGGCGCGCTTGAGCAGGCGCGCATCCCAGTCGAGACGGCGCGTGTAGAACAGCTCGCCATGCGCGCAGATGGTGAGCAGGCAATGGTCGCCCTGGAGTAGCAGGGCCGCGGTGGCGCGCTTGCTCAGCTCCTCGGCCGCGGCGGCGGCGCTCTGCAAATTGCGCAGCGCGGTCTCGGCGATGTCCACCACGTCCAGCGACAGGCCGGCGGCCGCCCCGAGCTTGCTGACGCGCTCAATCGCGCGATTGCTGCCCGCCACCACGAAGAGCTGCTTGTGCGCACGCGGCTGGTCGTCACCGACATGCATCACGTCCAGGGTGAGCTCGTCCAGCGGCACCTCCAGCAGGTCCTTGATCTGCCAGCGCGCGGCCGCCTTGAGCTCGTCCTGCGGCACATTGGGGGTGTCGATCTTGAGGATCTGGTAGGCATCGGCATCCAGCAGGGCCAGCACCTCGCCGCCGGCCAGGCCCAGCGCGGCGAGTTGGCGCTGCAGGGCCTCGTCGGCGGGCTCGCCCAGCTCGATCAGGCCCCAGCGCTCGGGCGCCAGCGGCGTGCTGCCGCCCTTGGGCGCCTGCAGATAGGCGAGCTGCTGACGGCCGAGTTGCAGCACCACGCGGCTGTTCGATCTGGTGCTCTGCCAGGGCCAACGCATCAGTAGTTCTCCCGCTGGTAGATCAGGTTGGGGCTGCTGCCATAGAGACCGAAGCTGGCGCGCGCCGAGGGGTCCTTGTCATAGCTGCCACCGGCGGTACACCAGCCGCCCTGCAGGAAGGCGAGCTTGGCGCTGCTGCCGGCCGCCGGGTTGGGGCTCCAGGGCGCCAGGCAGGCGGCATCGCTGCTGCCGAGCTTGAGGCTGAGGTCGTAGCTGCCCGCGCGCCCACCGCCTGGCGCGGCCAGGATCAGGCGGGCACGGCCGCTGGCGAGTTGCACGGGGCTGTTGGTCAGGATGGCGTCGGCGGGGATCAAACTCTTGCGGTAGTTGCCAAAGTTCAGCTGAGCGGCGCTGATGCCGGTGCAGCTGTCGGCGTTGTTGGTGGTGAAGGCGCTGCCGTTCCAATACTCGGCCTGCATGGCCATGACCAGATTGCGATGCTGCGAGCCTATGGCATTTTGCAGGCGCAGGCGACCGAAACGCAGCGGCACTGTGGCAATCAGGCTGCGATCGTTTACCCCATCCGCGGGGCTGTCGGTATCGAGACCGAGGCTGGCCATCGCGACGCCGTCGGTATCGATGGGCGCGATGCCAAGCTGCAGCGCATTGGCATTCTCGAACGGCCCGTCCGGTCCGCCGCTGGCGCGCAGCGCCGCGATCGTGAGCTTGAGGTCGCTGGCGACACCGTGGTTCCAATGGCCGCTGCTGACAAGCGAGAGCCTAGTTGGCGCGCCGCTGCTCAGGAAGCGTGTCGTGCCGGCGATGCCTGTCAACTGCCAGACCGCGCTGCTGGTCAGATCCAAGTGCGCGAAGTCGTCGTGGTAATTGAGCGTGGTGGCGCCCAGCGCATTGCGGGCCGTGAGGGTCAGGGCTTGCTCGAAATTCTCGCCCAGGTAGTTGAAAGCGGAGGCGGGCGCGCAGGCGAGGGCGCTGCGCAGCGTCAACGCGTTTTGACTGAGAGCGAAGTTCGCGGGGCTGAAGCGCCCCACCACCTTGTTCTGCGCGCCGGCACTGTTGAACACCAGCGCGTCCAGGTTCTGGCCGCTGCCCATGAAATTGCTCACCAGGCTGGCGGTGGTGAGCTGGAAGCTGCCGACCTCGGTGTATTGCAGATTGGCGACGGTCTTGCTGCCGCCGCTGAAACCGCTGAAGCTGGTGTTGTTCAATGTGCCCAGCACTCCCGTGGCCGGGGTCTGCGAGCCGGCCAGCGGACTCAGCGTGAGCGCGGTGTTGAAGGATGGGGCCAGGCCACCAGCGCTGACCTGCGCCAGGCTGGCGCCGCCATCGGGCACGCCGTCGCCATTGGCATCGGCGCCGGCGCTCCAGCGGTAGGCGCCCACGGTGGCTGTGAAGTTGGCGCCGGCCTTGCCAAACACCGCATCGCCCGCGGCGCTGCCGTTGGGGTTGTTGACCGCCCCCATCGCGATGCCCGAGATCACCAGCGCGAAGGGCCGCAGGGTCAGGTCGCCGCTGTTGCCGCTGATGGTGTTGGCGGCAAATGCCAGCGAATCGTCGTCCAGGCTCAGACTGAACTTGCCGATGTCGCTGCTGCTCATCGCCAATGCGGCCACGCCGGCGTTGAAGTTCAGGCCGATGAGGTTGTTGCCGGCCGGCCGGTTCGCCGGCACGCTGGCCAGCGCCGGGCTGACGATGCCGGGCGCGGTCCAGGGGCCGCCGTTGTCGCTGCGCCAGAGCTTGAGATCGCGTGCGCCGCTGTAGTCGCTGGCGATCGCGCAATTGCCGCTGACGGCGTCCTTTTTCCAGAGCGCGACCTGCAGGTCGTGGTTGCGCCCGGCCACCACCACATGGCTGCCGGCAATCTGGTTGTTCAGGTCCTCGCTCCAGACAAAGGCGTTGTCGCGGTACTGGATCTGCGCCGAGGTGCTGGCGCTGGCGGCCAGCGTGCTGTCGACCACGGTGACGGTCAGGTTCTGCGCCAGGCTGTGCGCCAGCCGGAGCCTGACCACGCCGGCATCGCCGGCCGCAAAGGTATAGCTGGCCTGGCCGCTGTTGGCGGCGCCGGGTGTCAGCGTGCCGGCGGGGGCCGGGCCGCTGCCGGCACTCCAGTCGCCCCTGTTGGTGGAGGTGCTGAGCTTGACCGTGCCGGTGTAGCCGGTGAGCACATTGCCGCCGGCGTCCCTGGCGCTGATGGTGAGGGTTTGCGGTGTGCAGGTGGAGGCGCTGCCGGTGCCGGCGATGCCGAAGCTGCCCGGCCCACAACTGCTGGCGGCGCGGTTTGTCCCGTCCCAGTTCTTGCCGGCCAACTGATTGCTGTAGACGTTGCCAATGGCCGAGGCGCTCAGTGCGCCGGAAAAGAGCATGACCTCATCCAGCGCGGCATTCATGCCCTCGTGCGTGCCGGCGTCCACGTCGTAGGACGCGCCGATATAGGCGAGGCTGCCGCTGACCTTGCTGTTGACCGACTCCTTGTAGGCGCCGTCCACATAAAGCGCCGTGCTGCTACCGCTGCCCACCGCGGCGATATGGTGCCAGCCGGCGCCCAGGCTGCCCAGCTGGAACGTTCCGGGCACGATGTTGCCGGGTGTGTAGACGCCCCAGCGCAGGTTGAAATTGCCGTCCAGGTAGAGCAGGTCGCCTCCACCGGAGACGGCGCCCAGCACGTGATAGAGGCTGCCGCCGCTACCGAGTGGAAACTTGACCCAGGCGCTGAGCGTCCAGCTGCTGGGCAGGGCAAAGGGGCTGACGACGCCAAAGTAGCGCCGACCGTCGGTGTCGCGCAGATCGCCAAAGCGATTCAGCAGTGTGGGCGCTGTGTTGGCGGTGGCGGCACCCTGCATGGCGGTGGCATGGCGGTTGTTGCCGCTGCTGTCCTGGAGCTCACCGGCCGTGCCGTTGACGCTGCATTCGTCGAAGTGATAGTCAAGCGCCACCGTGCAGGCGCTGGTGGTGAAGCTCTGGTCGCTGCCATAGCTGGTGCCGCTTGCGTTGACGCCCTTGGCACGGTAGTGGTAAGTGCTGCCGCAAGTGAGCCCGTTGGCACCCATCAGCGCTGCCGAGACCGCCGCACCGCTGGCGCCAGTGGCCAGCGGGCTCTGCGTGGCATTGATGCTGCTGCCGTAGGCGATGCTGCTGCCGTATTCGAAGCTGACGGTGGTGCTGGCGCCATTGCTGGATACCGAGCCGTTCAGGGTCGCGCCGTTGAACGAGATGGCCGTGGCGGCATTGGTGCTGACGCTGGGCGGGCTGCCGCCGACCACGATATTGACCGTGCTCGTGCTTTGCGTCTGGTACTCGGTGAAGGTGATCGAGCGATTGCCGGCGCTGGTGGCGGTGTAGCTCAGGCTCAGCGTCGCGCTCTTGTTACCGTTGTTGCCGGGCACATAGACCGAATAGGTGGCGCCGCCGGAGGTGTAGACATTGTTGCAGTCCCACTCGGCACTGCTCGAGCAGCCCAGGTAGCTGAGGCCGGCCGGCGCGTTGTCGCCCAGCTGGATGGCGCCGCCCTTGCACTGCGCGTACGAGATCGGGATGGTCACCGTTACGGTGGCGCCCACCGCGACCGTGCTGGGGTTGGCGGTGATCGTGCCCAGGCTCATGGTGCAGGCGCTGGCGGCGCTGCTGAACAAGCACTGCATCAGCAGCAGGCACATCAGGCTCAGCAGGCGGCGCATCATGGCCGCACCACCGTGCGGCTCAGCTGCCGCTCCGCGTAAGCGGGTTGCGGCGTGCCGCCGGCCGGGCAGGCGCCGCCAGCGGGCGCGTTGCATGCATTCGCTACCAGCTGGTAGAAGACCGGGTTGCTGGCGCCGTCGCTGCCATTGACGCGGCTGCAGCTCACCGTCACCACAAAGTCGCCCAGGCTGATGTTGGTGTTGCCAGGGCAGGCCGGCGCGGCGCCGGGCGGGGCGGGGTTGCGCAGCACCTGGAAGCTGGCCCATTCCAGGCCGGCAAAGGCGGCCTGGTAGGCGCGCGCGGCGTTCAGCTCGGCGGCCGAACCCAGATGCTGGCGCTGGCTGAAGCGCGCCATCGCCGCGCCCAGCGCGGCCAGCACCACCAGGATGAAGATCACCGACACCATGGTGAAGCCATGCTGCTGCTGCGCGCGCCGCGGCCGCTTTGCCTCAGGGCTGGTTGTCGACATGCAGGGCATGGTGCAGGGTAATGGTCTCTCTGTCGCCGCCGCCGGCCATGCTTTCCAGCGTCAGGCGCAGCGTCACCAAGGCGGTGCGCGCCGCGGCGGGGCCTCCACTGTAGGCGAAGTCGCAGTCCTTCACGCCACGCGCCAGCAGCGCGGCGCTACCGCCCACCGGCGGGTCTGGCTGCGCGGCCAGGAAACCGTAGCCGCTGTAGCGCGTCAGGGTATGGGCGGTTTTGTCGCAGCGGTAGCTGACGGGTTGCTCCACCGCAAACACGCGGTAGGGCGGGGCCGACAGCGCAACCGGCAAGCCCGTCGGGTTCGCCATCGTGATGGTGGTAGCGATGCCGGCGCCATTGCCGGCGCTGCGCCGGTTGGTGCCGGCATAGACATCGGCGTCGGGGATGTCGGGGCCGAGGTTGTAGAACACCAGTTGCTGGCCACCACTTGTCAGGGCAAGACCTGGCCCCACGAGATCGAAGGCGTTGTCGGCGACGCCGAAGTCCAGCCGGCCGGCGCCCTCGGTGGCGTAGCGCGCCGCGCCGCTGCTCGGGATCAGCTCCAGGCTGGCGCCGCCGGCGCTGCTGAGCGTGCGTACGCTGTTGGGCAGGGCCACCGCGATATCGCGGCCGATGCGGCGCAGCGCGGTGTCGGCCTGGTCTACGAGCTGCGCGCGCGCGCTGCTGGCCAGGTAGCTGCGCACCGGCGCAACGATGAAGACCGACACGATGCCGGCCACGATGCCGGTGAGCACGATGACCAGCACCGCCTCGACCAGGGTGAAGCCTTGCTGCTCAGAGCGCCGCATTGGGAGCATGGCGGGTGCGGTAACCCTGCAGGCGAATGGTTTCGCCACCCGGGCCGCTGACGGCGACGGTGATCTGCAGCGCATCGCCGCTGCCAGCGTTGATGCTGCCCAGCGTCGCGTTTGCCACCGTGACGCTGGCGTTGTAGCGCTCCAGGCCGCTGACGGCGCTGTCGCTCAGGTCGCGGATGCCGCTCATGCTGAAGCCGTGGTAGTCGTTCACATTGTCGAAGGGCGTGCTGCCGGCGTAGCGGCTCTCGCCGGCCTCGGGGCCGAGGTTCTCGGGCTGGCTGCAGGTGGCGCTGTTGACGGCCTGATCGGCGTTGGCATCGTCCGGGTCGCAGAAGGTGAAGGGCATCAGCTGCACCTCCTGCAGCAGCGATTCGGCGATCGCCAGCGCCTGGCGGCGGATCATCGGGTCGGCGCTGCTGGCGCCGGCCTGCACGAAAATCTGCAGCACGCCGGCCAGCGCTGCGCTCACCACCACCATGAAGACGATCAGCTCCACCAGGGTCAGGCCTTGCTGACCGGCGCTGCGCGAGGGGTGAAGACGTTGGCTGGGCATGCGTTGGGGCTCCAACCGGCATGCTAGCCGCTGCGGCGGCCAGGCAAGGGCTCAGGGAAGGCGGAAAACCAGCCCAGTTTCGTGTTCCAGCTGATAGGCCTGGCTGTAGACGCCATGGGCCACGGTGATGGTCAGACTGGTGTTGCTGCCGCTGAGGCTGCGGCCGCTGTTGCCGGCGTTGAAGGTAAAGCTGCGCGTGCCGCCCTCGGCGATGCAGGGGCTGGTGCCGGCGGGGCAGTCCAGCGTGCCCAGGCCGGCACCGCCCACGTAGGCGAAGGCGATGCCGTCGCCGCTGATGGTGGCGACGATGGGGCGGCGCTGCGTCAGGGCCTGGCGCTGCATGGCGGGCAGTTCGGCCAGCAGTTGGTCACCGAAGGCGCGTAAGCGCCAGTCATTGGTATCGATCAGCCGGGGCAGGGCGATCACCGCGAGCGCGCCGATCAGCACCATCACGATGATCAGCTCGATCAAGGTAAAACCCGCCACGGGCCGTCGCGGGCCAGGGGCGGGTTGGGCGGTGGCGCGAGCGCCAGGAATCACAGGATGCCGATGGCGGTGAAGGTGGCGGTGTTGGGCGTGGCCGCGCTGTCGGTCAGGGTGCAGCTCACTGAGGCGTCGGCGGCCACGGCCGCTGCCGTGATGCTGTAGGGCGCCGCGCCGCCGCTGGCGGGCAGGCCGCCTTGCAAGGCGTTGGCCACATCGGTGCAATTGGTGATGGCGATGCCCTTGGTGTCGTTGGCCTTGCGTGCCGCGTAGTTGACGGACGAGGCCGAGCTGAGCGCGCCCGCCACGCCGGCGATGGCGGCCTTCTGGGCGTCGGTCTTGAGGTCGACGAACTTGGGCAGGGCCACGGCGGCCAGCACGCCCAGGATGACGATGACCATCACCAGTTCAATAAGGGTGAAACCTGTTTGCGTCTTCTTCATGGATGGAAACCTCGGTTGATGCGTGGATTCGGTTCGCCCGCTCAGGGCCATGGACCCAGCTTAGCCGGGCATACCCCCCGCTCATCGTCCAAAACCCGCCACACTTGAGCGCAATCTGCAGCCCGGCGTGAAATCAGCCACGGCCCATCGCCGCCTGGCCCAGATTCCACAGCGGCAGGAACACGCCCAGCGCCAGCATCAGCACCATGGCGCCGATCAGCAGCAGCAAAATCGGTTCGATCGCGGACGACAGGCCCTTGATGGCGTAATCGGTCTCGCGCTCGTACATGCCGGCGATCTCGACCATCAGGTTGTCGAGCTCGCCGGTCTCCTCGCCCACCGCAATCATCTGCAGCACGATGGGGGTGAACACGCCCGCCGCGGTGGCGCAGCGCGAGATGCTTTCGCCGCGCTCCACGCCATCGCGCATCTGGTCGATGCGCGCGCCGATGAAGGCGTTGTCCACCGTCTGCGCCACCACCGTCATGGCTTGGCTGATCGGCACGCCGCTGCGCGAAGCGAGCGCGAAGCTGCGCGCGAAACGCGACAGCGTCGCCTTCAGGATGATGGGCCCGGCGATCGGCAGGCGCAGCTTGAGGCGGTCCCAGCGGTAGCGGCCGGCGGTAGTGGCGAGCCAGCTGCGCGTGGCCAGCACCGCCGCCGCCGCCGCGGCCAGCAGGCCCGGCCACCATTTAAGCATCCAGGCCGAGAAGCCCAGCAGCAGCTTGGTCATCAGCGGCAGCTCGGCCTTGAAGCCCGCGAACACCGCCGCAAAGGTGGGCAGCACGAAGATATTGATCACCACGATGGCGATGGCCATCGCCACCACCACCATGGTGGGGTAGCGCAGCGCCTGCTTGATGCGGGCGCGCGTGTCGATCTCGAACTCCAGATGCTGGCCCAGGCGCTCGAACACCTCGGTGAGGCGGCCGGTCATCTCGCCCACGCGCACCATCGCCACGTAGAAGGGCGTGAACACCTGCGGGTGGCGCGCCATCGCGGTGGAGAGTTCGCGCCCCTGGTCGAGGCTGGCACGCAGATCCTGCAGCAGCGCAATCATGGCCGGCTGTGCGGTCGAGGCTTCGAGGCCGGCGAGCGAACGCAGGATGGGCACGCCGGCCTTCTGCAGGGTGTAGAGCTGGCGCGTCATCACCAGCAGGTCCACCATGCCGACCGGTCGTGCGCGCATCGCCGCCCACCAGTCCTGCTTGGTCGCCGAGAGGCTGCTGCCGGCCGGCTTGATGTCGATCGGGATCACGCCGCCGGCGCTGAGCTGCGCGGCCACCGCGTCCATGCCCTCGGCATCGATGACGCCGCTGAGCTGCTCGCCGCGGTTGTTGCGGCCCCGCCAGGCATAGGACCTCACCGGGCTCAGTCTCCAGCGTCGCTGGCGATGCGCATGGCCTCGGCCACCGTGGTCTTGCCCTGGCGCACCAGCGCCAGCGCGCCATCGGCCAGGGTCTTGCCGCGCAGGCGTTCGCGCGAGGCGTGCATGAAGGCCTGGCTGTCGCTGTGGGTGATGGCCAGGGCCATCTCGGTATCGATCTCCAGCATCTCGTAGATGCCGCGCCGGCCGTGGTAGCCGGTGCCGTTGCAGACCGAGCAACCGCGCCCGCGCAGGCTCTGCAGCGGCTTGCCATCTTCCGCATTGGCGGCCAGCCAGGCGGCCTCCTGCGGCGTGGGCTCGTGCGGCTCGGCGCAGTTCTCGCAGATTGCGCGCAGCAGGCGCTGGGCGATCACGGCCTGCAGGCTGGTGGCCACCATAAAGGGTGGCGCGCCCATGTCCAGGAGGCGGAAGGGGGTGCTGGCGGCGTCCTTGGTGTGCAGGGTGGAGAGCACCATATGGCCGGTGATGGCGGCACGCAGGCCGATCTCGGCGGTCTCGGCGTCGCGCATCTCGCCCACCAGGATCACATCCGGGTCCTGGCGCAGGGTGGCGCGCAGCACGCGCGAGAAGCTGAGCTCGATCTTCTCGTTCACCTGCACCTGGGTCAGGCCCGGCAGGCGGTATTCGACCGGGTCTTCCACGGTGATGATCTTGTGCTGCTCGGCGTTGATCTCGGCCAGCGCGGCGTACAAGGTGGTGGTCTTGCCCGAACCGGTGGGGCCGGTCACCAGCACCATGCCCGAGATGCGGCCCAGCAGCTCGCGAAAGCGCGCCAGCATGGCCTCGGGCATGTGGATCTGGTCCAGACGCCGGATCGCCGTGCCCTGACCCAGCAGACGCATCACCACCGATTCGCCATACTGGCCGGGCAGGGTGGAGAGGCGCACGTCGATGGTGCGCTCGCGCAGCCGCAGCGAGAAGCGGCCGTCCTGCGGCAGGCGCTTCTCTGAGATGTCGAGGCCGGCCATCAGCTTGAGGCGCTGGGCGATCGCGGCGGCGATGCGCTTGTCGGCCTGGGTCTGGGTCTGCAGCACGCCGTCGATGCGGTTGCGTATCAGCAGCTCGGTTTCCTGCGGCTCCACATGCACGTCCGAGGCGCCCGCGGCGGCGGCATCCTCGAACACCGATTGCAAGAGGCGCACCACCGGCGCGCCCTCCTGGCCCACGCTGGCCTGCAGGGCGCCGAAGTCGACGGCGTCGCCGATGTCCTTCTCCAGCGCCTTGGCCAGGCCGGAGATCTCCTCGCTGCGCCGGTAATGGCGGTCAAAGGCGGCGGGCAGCTGGCTCTCGGCCACCACCGCCATGCTGATGCGGCGCTTCAGCAGCCGACTCAGCTCGTCGAAGGCGAACAGGTCCAGCGGGTCGGCCATCGCCACCAGCAGGTAGTCGCCCTTGTCCTCCAGCACCAGGGCCTTGAAGCGGCGCGCCGGTGTTTCCGGCAGCAGGCGCACCAGCTCGCTGCGGGTTGGGAAGCTTTTCAGATTGACGAAGGGTGCGCGCAACTGACGCGCCAGCACATGGGCCAGCGCCTCTTCGGTTATGAGGCCGGCGTCGATCAGCAGGCGCCCCAGCTTCTTGCCGGTGGAACGCTGCAGCTCCAGGGCCTGTTGCAGCTGTGCCTCGGTGATCAGCTGCTGCTGCACCAGCACGTCGCCCAGGCGCAGCTTCTGCGGCCGGCCGGCGCTGTCGGGGGCGGCGGCCGTGTTGGGATTTGCGGTGGTGTCCATGCGGGCTCAGTTGTTGCTGGTGGCCCGCACCTCGGCGAGCGTGGTGATGCCGGCAAGCACCTTGACGATGCCGTCCTGGCGCAGCGTGCGCATGCCCTCGGCCATGGCGGCCTGCTGGATCTCCTCGGCGCGTGCGCCGGTCTGGATCAGGCGGCGTATCGGCCGCGTCACGCTCAGCAGTTCATGCAGGCCGGCACGGCCCTTGAAGCCGGTCTGGTCGCATTGCGTGCAGCCGGGGCTGTGGAAATGCATCAGCTGGCCGCGCGCGCCATGCTCGGCGCTCCATTCGGCGAGCAGCGCCTCGCGCGTCGGGCGCTGGTCGGCGGCGAACACATGCAGGTAGTCGTCCATCAGCTCGGTCAGCGCGGCTTCGCCGATGGGCTCGGAACGGCGGCAGCTGGGGCACAGGCGGCGCACCAGGCGCTGCGCCAGCACGGCCAGCAGCGAGTCGGCGAAGTTGAAGGGGTCCATGCCCATGTCCAGCAGGCGCGTGACGGTCTCGGGCGCGCTGTTGGTGTGCAGGGTGGAGAGCACCAGGTGGCCGGTCAGCGAGGCTTCCACGGCGATCTGCGCGGTCTCTTCGTCGCGGATCTCGCCCACCATGATCACATCGGGATCGGCGCGCAGGAAGGCGCGCAGGGCCTTGGCAAAGGTCCAGTCGATCTTGGGGTTCACCTGCACTTGGCGCAGCCCGGCCTGGGTGATTTCGACCGGGTCCTCGGCGGTCCAGATCTTGCGCTCGGGCGTGTTGATCTGGCTCAGCACCGAGTGCAGCGTGGTGGTCTTGCCTGAGCCGGTGGGGCCCACGCACAGCACCATGCCGTAGGGGCGCTGCACCGCGGCCTCGAGCTCGCGGCGGTTGTGCGGCGAGAGGCCCAGCTTGTCGATCGGGATTGGCTTGGCCGAGGCCAGGATGCGCATCACCACGTCTTCCAGGCCGTTGCTGGTGGGAATCGTGGCAACGCGCAGCTCCAGCTTGTGTTGGGGCGAGAAGCGCGCGAAATTGATCTTGCCGTCCTGCGGCTTGCGGCGCTCGGAGATGTCGAGGTCGCACATGATCTTGATGCGCGCGATCATCGCGCTGCGGTAGGTGTGCGGCAGCTCCAGATAGGGATGCAGCGCGCCATCCTTGCGGAAGCGGATCTTGAGCTTCTCGCGCCCCGGGTGGGTCTCGATATGGATGTCGGACACGCCCTGCGCATGCGCTTCGATGATCATGGTGTTGATCATGCGCACCAGCGAGTTGTCGCTCTGCTCGATCGGGTTCTCGTCCTCGCGCGAACTGCTCGCCTGGCCCTCGCGCTCCAGCGTTTCGACCAGCTTGTCGGCGTTGTCGAGCACGAAGTCGGCCTGCAGCGGCGGCAGACCGATCTCGCGTGCGCTGACGGGCTCGGTGCCGAAGCGGCTGTAGGCGGCCGGGATCGCAAAGGCCAGGCTGCCCAGCTTGGCCAGCGTGGGCACGAGCTTGAGCTGGGAGACGAATTCGGCCTCATCGATGGCGTCGCGCCGCGTCGGGTCCTCCATTGCCACGATCAGCTTGCCCTCGCGCAGCACCAGCGGCAGGATCTCCAGGCGCTTGGCCACCGAATGCGGCAGCTTGCGGATGGCGTCGGGCTCGACCGGGAAATGCTCCACATCGACGAGCGGATAGCCCATCTTGCGCGCCAGCGCCGACTGCAGTTGCTGGCGGCTCACGATGCCCTTGCGCACCAGCAACTCGCCCAGCGGCACCGAGCGGTCCATGCGTTGCTGGGCCAGCGCATCCTCGAGCTGCTGCTGCGAGACCAGGTCCAGCGCCAGCAGGGCCTCGCCGATGCGCACCATGGGCATGCGGGCCTGCTGCTCGATCGCCTGCAGCAGCTGTTCGGCGCTGACGATCTGCTGCGCCACCAGGATGTCGCCGACGCGGCGGCTGCGCAGATCCTGCTGCTCGCGCGCCACTTCCTCCACCTGCTCCTCGGTGGCCAGGGCGTCCTGCACCAGCACCTCGCCGATGCGCTCGCCGAGCTCGAAACTGCCCAGCACCTCGCGCGGGATGAAGACACAGCGCACCGCGTCGTTGCCCTCGCTCAGCGGCGGGAACAGGAACAGGCCGTTGTTGTCGTGCTGGTGGCCGATGGTGGTGCCGCTGAATTCGCCGCCGCCATTGAACAGCACCTTGAAGCTGCTGCGCGGACGCTGGTCCAGGCTCAGGCGCGCATCGGGCTGGTCGGTTTCGCGCGGCGCGGCCGGGATCACCCGCATCAGCTTGAGCGCGCGGATCTGCCCGAACTTCACCGCCATGGCGTTGCGCGCTGGCGGCACGTTCACCTGCAGGGTGCGTTCGGCCGCCGAGATCAGCAGCACCGAGCCGACGGTGCGGCTGTTGTTGGGGCCGATGATCTCGCAGGCCTCCGGGCCCAGATGGGGGCTGGGTTGCGGGTAGGCGGCAAAGGGCGGGGTGGGCCAGTAGAAGAGCGCATCCGGCGCCGCGTCGCTGTCGCTGCCTGGCTTGGGCGCATAGGGCCAGCTCAGTGGGACGGACGGGTCTGCGGACATCGCGTGGCTCCTGCGGTAGATCGGTGTCTGGACGGGCAGGGCGATGCAAGCGCCACGGCACCTCGGGCCTACATGCTAAGGCCTGGCGCGGCCCTTCATCCGCGGATTTGGCGCGCAGCGCCCGGTCATTTCATGCCGCCGCCGGACTTTTGCGCGATCCGCCACAATGCCCGGCTGTTCGCAGGCAATCTCATCATGGCCAATTCCAACATCAAGGTAGCGGCGCCGCAGCAGTCAGAGCGCTGGCAGTTCTGGGTCGACCGCGGTGGCACTTTCACCGATCTGGTGGGGCGCGCGCCGGATGGCCGGCTGCACACCCTCAAGCTGCTGTCCGAGAACCCCGAGCAGTACCGCGATGCCGCGGTGGAGGGCATACGCCGCCTGCTCGGCCTGCGGGCGCATGAGGCCATTTCGCCGGCCCAGGTGGAATGCGTGAAGATGGGCACCACGGTGGCCACCAATGCGCTGCTGGAGCGCAAGGGCGAGCCCACCGTGCTGGTCATCACCCAGGGCTATCGCGATGCGCTGCGCATCGCCTACCAGGCGCGGCCGCGCCTCTTCGATCAGCATATCCAGCTGCCCGAGCTGCTCTACGAGTGCGTCATCGAAGCGCGCGAGCGCGTCGGCGCCCACGGTGAGTTGGAGCGGGCCCTGGACCTGGATGAACTGCGCCAGCAGCTGCAGGCCGCCCGCCAGGCCGGGCTGCGCGCCTGCGCCATCGTCTTCATGCACGGCTATCGCTACCACGCCCATGAGCTGGCAGCGGCGGCGCTGGCACGCGAGCTCGGCTTCGAGCAGGTCTCGGTCTCGCACCAGGTCAGCCCGCTGATGCGGCTGGTGGGGCGGCGACACCACCGTGGTGGACGCCTATCTCTCGCCCATCCTGCGCCGCTATGTGGAGCAGGTGGCGGCGCAGATGCCGGGCGTGCCGCTGCTGTTCATGCAGAGCAGCGGCGGCCTCACCGAGGCGGGGCAGTTCCAGGGCAAGGACGCGATCCTCTCCGGCCCCGCCGGCGGCATTGTCGGCATGGTGCGCACCGCCCTGCAGGCCGGCCATGCCAGGGTGATCGGCTTCGACATGGGCGGCACTTCCACCGATGTCTCGCATTACGCGGGCGAGTTCGAGCGCGCCTTCGAGACCCAGGTGGCGGGCGTGCGCATGCGCGCGCCGATGATGAGCATCCACACGGTGGCCGCCGGCGGGGGCTCGGTGATCCGTTTCGACGGTGCGCGCCTGCGCGTCGGCCCCGAGAGCGCCGGCGCCCATCCCGGCCCGGCCAGCTACCGCCGCGGCGGCCCGCTGGCGGTGACCGATGCCAATGTGCTGCTGGGCAAGATCCAGCCCGCGCATTTCCCCCATGTGTTCGGACCCCGGGCCGACGCGGCGCTGGACCTGGCCGCGGCGCGGCGCGGCTTCGATGCCCTGGCGGCGCAGATCGGCGCCGCCACCGGCCGCGGCAGCAGCGCCGAAGAGGTGGCGGCCGGCGCGCTGCAGATCGCGGTGGCCTCGATGGCCAATGCCATCAAGCGCATCTCGGTGGCCAGGGGCTATGACGTCACCGGCTACACCCTGCAGTGTTTTGGCGGCGCCGGTGGCCAGCATGCCTGCCTGGTGGCCGACGCGCTGGGTATGTCGCGCGTGTTCGTGCACCCGCTGGCGGGCGTGCTGAGCGCCTATGGCATGGGCCTGGCCGATCAGGTGGCGATGCGCGAGGCGGCGGTCGAGCTGCCGCTGGATGCCGCCGGCCTGCGGCAGGCGCAGGCCCAGCTGGCGCGGCTGGCCGAGGCGGCGCGCGCCGAGCTGCTGGCCCAGGGCCTGCCGGCCGAGCACCTACAGACGCGCGTCCACCTGCTGCTGCGCTACCAGGGCACGGACACCGCCCTGCAAGTACCCGCCGCGCAAGACCTGGCCCTGCTGCAGCAGGCCTTCGAGGCCGCCTACCGGCAGCGCTTTGCCTTCCTGATGCCGGGGCGTGCCCTGGTGATCGAGGCGGCCGTGGTGGAGGCGCTGGCGCCCGGGGAAGTGGCCGGTGGTGGGGCCGAGCAAGGCACCGATGAGCAAGGGGGCGAGCCGCACGCGGCCGCGCCGCTGGAGCAGCTGCGCATGTACTGCGGCGGTGACGGCCAGCCGGCGGGCTGGCGTGCGGCCGGCCTCTACCCGCGCGAGCAGCTGCGCCCCGGCGCGCTGGTGCAGGGGCCGGCGGTGATCGCCGAGCGCAATGCCACCACGGTGGTCGAGCCCGGCTGGCAGGCTCGCATGAGCGCGGGCGGCTGCCTGGAGCTGCAGCGCGTGCTGCCGCGCCCGCTGGCCCAGGCGCTGGGCACGCGCGCCGATCCGGTGATGCTGGAGGTCTTCAACAACCTCTTCATGAACATCGCCGAGCAGATGGGGCTGCGCCTGCAGAACACCGCGCATTCGGTCAACATCAAGGAGCGCCTGGACTTCTCCTGCGCCTTGTTCGACGGCCAGGGCCAGCTGATCGCCAACGCGCCGCATATGCCGGTGCACCTGGGCTCGATGAGCGAATCGATCAAGACCGTGATTGCGCGCAACCCGGACATGCGGCCGGGCGATGTCTATGCGCTGAACGATCCTTACCATGGCGGCACGCACCTTCCGGATGTCACCGTCGTCACCCCTGTCTACCTGGATGGCGGCGCGGCACCGGTCTTCTACGTCGCTTCGCGTGGCCACCATGCCGATATCGGCGGCATCAGCCCGGGCTCGATGCCGCCGCTGTCCACGCGCATCGAGGAGGAGGGCGTGCTGCTGGACAACCTGCTGCTGCTGCGCGAGGGCCGGCTGCGCGAGGCCGAGTTGCGCGCCCTGCTGCTGGCGGGGCCCTGGCCCGCGCGCAACCCGGAGCAGACCCTGGCCGACCTGCGCGCCCAGGTGGCCGCCAACGAGAAGGGCGTGCAGGAGCTGCGCGCCATGGTGGCGCAGTACGGCCTGGAGACCGTGAACGCCTATATGGGCCATGTGCAGGACAACGCCGAGGAGGCGGTGCGCCGCGTCATCACCGCGCTGAAGGATGGCAGCTACAGCATGGAGCTGGACAACGGCGCCCGTATCGACGTGGCGCTGCGCGTGGACCGGGCGCGGCGCAGCGCGCAGATCGACTTTGGCGGCAGCAGCGCCCAGCTGCCCAACAACTTCAATGCGCCCAAGTCGGTCACCATGGCGGCGGTGCTGTATGCCTTCCGCAGCCTGGTGGACGACGAGATCCCGCTCAATGCCGGCTGCCTCAAGCCGCTGGAGGTGATCGTGCCCGAGGGCAGCATGCTCAATCCGCGCCATCCGGCCGCCGTGGTGGCGGGCAATGTCGAGACCTCCAGCTGCGTCACCAATGCGATCTATGGCGCGCTGGGCGTGATGGCAGCGGCGCAATGCACCATGAACAACTTCACCTTCGGCAACGCGCGCTACCAGTACTACGAGACCATCTCGGGCGGCTCGGGCGCGGGGCCGGGTTTTGCCGGGACCAGCGTGGTGCAGACACACATGACCAACTCGCGCCTCACCGACCCCGAGGTGCTGGAGTTCCGCTACCCGGTGCGGCTGGAGAGCTATGCGATCCGCGCCGGCTCGGGCGGCGCCGGGCGCTGGCGCGGCGGCGATGGCGGGGTGCGGCGCCTGCGCTTCCTGGAGGCCATGAGCGCCGGCATCCTCAGCAATGGCCGCAAGCAGGGCGCCTTCGGCATGGCCGGTGGCCTGCCCGGGGCGGTGGGGGTGAACCGCGTCGAGCGCGGCGATGGCAGCATCGAGTGGCTGGAACATATCGCCACGGTGGAGATGGCGCCGGGCGATGTGTTCGTGATCGAGACACCCGGCGGCGGCGGCTATGGATCAGCGGGGGACCAGACGATATGAAGAGCGGCACCATCTTGCTGACGGGCTTCGAGCCCTTTGGCGGCGAGCACATCAACCCCTCCTGGGAGGTGGCCCGGGCGCTGGACGGTGAGCAGGTGGCCGGCGCCCGCGTGCTGGCCTGGCAGCTGCCCTGCGTGTTCGGCGCGGCGTTGCAGAGCTTGGCCAAGGCGCTGGCCCAGCATCAGCCCCAGCTGGTGCTGGCGCTGGGTCAGGCCGCCGGGCGCAGCGAACTCTCGGTGGAGCGCGTGGCCATCAATGTGGATGACGCCCGCATCGCCGACAACCACGGCAGCCAGCCGATCGACGAGGCGGTGATCGCGGATGCGCCGGCGGCCTACTTCTCGACCCTGCCCATCAAGTCCATGGTGGCGGCGCTGCGCGTGGCGGGCTATCCGGCGGGCATCTCGCAGAGCGCCGGCACCTTCGTCTGCAACCATGTGTTCTACGGCATGCAGCACCAGCTCGCCGGCAGCGCCGTGCGCAGCGGCTTCATGCACATCCCCCTGCTGCCCCAGCAGGCGGCGCTGCACCCGGGCCAGCCCAGCATGGCGCTCGAGACCATGATCGCCGGCGTGCGCTTGGCGCTGGGCGTGGCCTGGCGCGTCAGGAACGATGTGCGCCAGGGCGGCGGCACGATCGCCTGAGGGCGCGCGCTACTCGTTCTCGCTGTAGCTGCGCCAGCGCTCGGTGGCCCGGCGCATCAGCGCCAGCTGATCGACGATGCGCGGGCAGGCGTCGCAGGCCATCATGTGCAGCCGCAAGGCCAGGCGCTCGCGCCAGGGCAGCTGCAGCTCCTGCGCTTGCATGACCAGCAGGCTGACTTCCTTGCAGGTGCGCTTCAACAACGACATCAGGACTCCTTGGCGAGCTGCGCGCCCGAAAACCAGTTCAGCTGCAGGCATTCCCGCAAGCGCAGGCGGGCTCGGTGCAGCATCACCCAGAGATTGGTCGGGCTGATCGCGAGTTCCTTACAGATCTCGTCGGTCTCCAGCTCCAGCCATTCGCGCATCATGAAGAGCCGGCCCTGTTGCCCCGGCAGCAGCTCCACGCAGGCCTCCAGCACGCGCATGAAGTCCACTTGCCGCAGCGCATGCTCGGGGTCGCCCCAGTCCTGCGGCTGATCGCGCCAGTGGCCGGTGCTGTCGAACAGCTCGTCCTCGATCGGCTCGTCGTCCTCGCGCGTGGTGGAGAGCTCGCGGCTGTTGCGGCGGATCTGGTCGATCAGCTTGTGCTTGAGGATGCCGATCAGCCAGGTCTTGAGCTGCGACTGGCCGGCAAAGGTCTGCGGCCGCTCGATCGCGGCTAGCAGGGTGTCCGACACCGCGTCCTCGGCCCAGGCGGCATTGCGCAATTGCAGGCGCGCGTATTTCAGCAGCTGCGGTCGCAGGCGTTCGAGTTCGGCGGAGAAATCAGCCATCGGCGATCCGGAAGAATGATTTTGTGGGCCCGAGTGTAAGGACTGGACGCTCGCTTGCGACACAAGGCTGGCGACGCGATGATGCGTCACTCCAGCAACCCTCTCTTTATTCAACACGGAGACTTTCCATGTCCACCAACAAGCTGATCTCTTCCGCCCTGCTCGCCGCCCTGACGCTCGGCGCCGTCGGCCAGGCCGTGGCCGCCGACGACAAGGCCGCCAAGGAAAAATGCTTCGGCATCGTCAAGGCCGGGCAGAACGACTGTGCCAACCTGAGCGGCAGCCACTCCTGCGCCGGGCAGGCCAAGACCGATGGCTCGCCGGACGAGTGGAAGTACGTGGCCAAGGGCAGCTGCAAGAAGGAAATGGGCCTGACGGCCGAGGAAGCCAAGGCCAAGCTGAAGAAGTAAGCCGGCCAACCAGCAGCCACCATGAAGCATCTGGGCATAGGCTGGCGACAGCCGCATTACGCGCAACTCCTGGACGAGCGGCCGGCGCTGGGGTTCATCGAGGTGCACTCGGAGAACTTCTTCGCCGCCGGCGGCGCCAGCCGCCAGTTGCTGCGCGATGCGCGCGCCAGCTATGCGCTGAGCCTGCATGGCGTGGGCCTGGCGCTGGGTTCGGCCTGCGGGCTGGATGCCTGGCATCTGGAGCGCCTGGCCGAGCTGGTGGCGGACGTGCAGCCCCTGCGGGTGTCCGACCACGCCAGCTTTGCCCGCGTGCAGCTGAGTGGCGAGGTGTCGCATGGCAACGACCTGCTGCCGATCGCCTTCAACGATGACAGCCTGGCGCTGATGCTGCGCCATGTGGACCAGGTGCAGCAGCGCCTGGGCCGCCAGCTGCTGGTGGAGAACCTCAGCGCTTACCTGGGCTGGCAGGGCGACACCCTGGCCGAACCCGAGTTCTTCAACGAGCTGACGCGGCGCAGCGGCTGCGGCCTGCTGCTGGACGTCAACAACCTGGTGGTGAATGCGCTCAACGAGGGCGACTCGGAGGCGCAAGCGGCCGCGCGTGCCTCGGCCTGGGTGGACGCGATCAGCCCCGGCACGGTGGGCGAGATCCACCTGGCCGGCTATGCGCGCACGCCGGACCTGGTGATCGACGACCATGGCAGCCGCGTGCATGCACCGGTCTGGCAGGTCTATCGCCATGCGCTGCAGCGCCTCGGGCCGCTGCCCAGCCTGATCGAGTGGGACACCGATGTGCCCGCGCTGGCCGTGCTGCTGGACGAGGCTGCCATGGCCCAGGCCTGCATGGCCGAGCTGACGCCGGTGGAGGCCTGATGAGCGCGGCCGAGATCGAGCGCCAGCGCCAGCTGGTCCAGGCCGTGCTTGGCGGCACTGCCGAGGGGCCCTGGCGCGCCCCGGCCGGCGTGCAGGGCGGGGCGGCACGCGGTCTGCTGGCCTACCGCCTGAATGCGGCGGCGCTCGCCGAGCGCGCCTTGGCCGCGGTGTTCGCGCAGTTGCGCGAGGCCATGGGCGCGAGCGAGTTTGCTGCCATGGCCTGGGCCTTCTGGCGCTGGCGGCCGCCGCGGCTTGGCGACATGGGCGAATGGGGCGCCGATCTGCATGATTTCTTGGCCGGCCAGCCCGAGATGGAGCCCGCCTGGCTGGATCTGAGCCGGCTGGAATGGGCCCGGCACGCGGCCGAGCGCGCGGCCGACGCCAGCCTGGATGCCGACAGCCTGCTGCGGCTCGGCGATAACCAACCCGGCCTGTTGCGGCTGCGCATGCGACCGGGCCTGCAGCTGCTGCCGGCCGACAGCCAGGGTCAGGTCTTGCTGGTGTGGCGCCAGGGCTGGCGCGCCCGGGCCGAGCCGCTGCCCGCGGCCCAGGCCCTGTTGATGGCGCAGCTGCTGGCCGGCGTCGATCTGCAATCCGCGCTGGATGCCTGCCTGGCGGCGCATCCGGACTTTGACTTCACGGCCTGGCTGCATGAGGCCTTGCTGCAGCAACAGCTGTGGCGCGTGGAACCCATAGGTGAACCGACATGAAACTCAATGCCTTGATGAAGAACGCGGCCTGGCTGGGCCTGACCGACGCCGGTGTGGACGACGCTGCCCGCCTGCCCGCCTGGTTGCGGGCCCTGCTGAAACAGGCCCAGGCGCTGGTGCTGCTGGGCGCCAGGCTGTATGTGGCCCAGGTGTTCTGGCTCTCGGGCCTGACCAAGATCCGCGACTGGGGCACCACGCTGGCGCTGTTCCAGGACGAATACCATGTGCCGCTGCTGCCGCCCGAGCTGGCCGCCTACCTGGGCACCGGCGGTGAGCTGTGCCTGCCGGTGCTGCTGGTGCTGGGCCTGGGCGGCCGCTTCGCGGCTCTGGGCCTGAGCGTGATGAATGTGATGGCGGTGCTGAGCCTGGAGGAGATCGCACCGGCCGCCCTGGCCGGCCACCAGCTCTGGGGCGCGCTGCTGATCGGGCTGGCGCTGTGGGGGCCGGGGCGCTGGTCGCTGGATGCCTGGATGGCGCGGCGGCGCTGAGCCTTATTCCCTGGGCTGAAAGGTGATGACCAGCAGCGAGGGCACGCGGCCATCCACATCGCGCGGCAGGGTCTCGGTCTTGTCGATCGCGCGCAGCACGGCCTTGTCCCATTCGGCATCGCCGCTGGGCTTGATGATTTTCTTGCCGATGATGGTGCCGTCGGGGGCCACGCGCACTTCGACCTCGGTGACCGGGTTGCCGCTGGGCGTGTCCGTGTAAATGATGTTGGGCCGGATGCGCGCCTTGATGCGGCCGCCGTAGCTGGCCGAGGGCCCCGAGCTCTGCAGCGCGCTGCCGGTGGCACCCGGCCCACCCGAGGCACCGGCCATGCCCTGGATGCGGCGCAGATTCTCCTGGCGCAGCGCTTCGCGCTTGGCCTCGGCCTGCTTGGACTCCTTCGCTTCCTTGGCGGCGGCGGCCTCGGCCTGGCGCTGCTTCAAGGCCAGTTCTTCCTTCTTGGCCTGCTCTTTCTTGGCTAGCTCCTTGGCCTTGCGCTCGGCTTCCAGCTCGGCCAGGCGCTTCTGCTCGAGGTCCTTCTTCTTTTTCTCGGCCTTGGCGATGGCGATCTCGGCATCGCGCTGTGCCTGCAGTTCGCGCGGGTCGGGCGCGGCCGGCTTGGGTTCTGGCTTGGGCTGCGGCTTGGGCGCAGGCGGCTCCTCGGGCGGCAACTGCTCGCGCGGCGCGGCGGCCTGGGGCACGGCGGCCCAGAGCTCGGCCTCGTAGGTGGGCAGGGTCTGGGTGCGCCAATGCACGCCGGCGCTCAAGGCCAGCAGCAGCAGCAGGTGGGCCGCCACCGCAAAGGCAAAGCCGCGGCCCAGGCCCGGTGCCTGCGGCGGACGCAGCGGGTCGCGGTCGAGGTGAAAGCGTGAGGCCAGGGCGCTCATGGCGGCTGCGTGATCGCGGGTTCAGTTGGCGTCGGCGGGCGGGCCGTTGCGCACCGCCAGGCCCACGCGCGCGATGCCCGCGCTCTGCAGCACGTCCATGGCCTTCACCACCGCCTCGTACTTGACGCTGCGGTCGGCCGAGATCACCACCGGGGTGTTGCTGTCGCTGCCCTGGGCGGTCTTGACGCGCTCGGCCAGTTGCTTGAGCTGCACCGGCTGCGGCTCTTCCTTGTCGAGCTTGAGCTTGAGCTTTTCATCGGCGCCCACGATCACATGGATCACATGCTCGGGCTGCTGGCGGCTCTTGCCCACCGAGGGCAGATCCACCAGGCCGGTGGTGATGAGGGGCGCGCTCACCATGAAGATGATGAGCAGCACCAGCATCACATCGATGAAGGGCACCATATTGATTTCATTGATGGTGCGGCGGCGTCCGCGGCCGCGCGAGGCGATGGCTGCCATGCTCTGTGCTCCGGCGCCTCAGCGCGTGTTGCCCTGCTGGCCGGCGGGGGCCGGCTGGCTGGCGTTGCGCTGCAGGATGTTGGAGAACTCCTCGATGAAGGTCTCCAGCGTGATGGCGCTGCGGTCGATCTGGCGCGCAAAGCGGTTGTAGGCCAGCACCGCGGGAATGGCGGCGAACAGGCCGATCGCGGTGGCCACCAGGGCCTCGGCAATGCCGGGCGCCACGGTGGCGAGCGTGACCTGCTGCAGGTTCGACAGGCCCACGAAGGCGTGCATGATGCCCCAGATGGTGCCGAACAGGCCCACATAGGGCGAGACCGAACCCACCGAGGCAAGGAAAGAGAGGTTGCTCTCCATCGCGTCGAGCTCGCGCTGGAAACTCGCACGCATGGCGCGGCGGGCGCCATCCAGCAGGGCGGTGGGCTCGACCACGCGGCGCTCGCGCAGCTTGAGGAACTCGCGCATGCCGGAGGCGAAGATGCGCTCCAGCGGCGCGCCCACGGTCTTGCTGGCGACGCTGCTGTAGAGCTCGTTGAGGTTCTTGCCGGACCAGAACTCGGTCTCGAAGGCCTCGTTGCTGGCCTTCACCCGGCCCAGCGAGATGAGCTTGCTGAAGATCACGCTCCAGCTCGCCAGCGAGACCAGCAAGAGCGCGGCGATCACCAGTTGCACCACCAGGCTGGCGTGGGCAATGAGGCTGAAGATGGACAGATCTTGGTTCATGTCTCTGGAGAGTGGGTCAGGGCGCAGGCACGGCGATGGCCTGCAGGATGGCAGCGGGAATGCGGGTGGGTTTGAAATCGGCAGCGCCCACGCAGCCGATGCGGATCTCGCTCTCGGCCAGCAGCGTCTGGCCGCGCCAGGCCTGCTGGGCCAGGTCCATGCTGACGCGGCCGAGCTTGATCGGCTTCACGGTGACGCGCAACTGATCGTCCAGGCGTGCCGGGCTGAGGTAGTGCACCTTGGTGGCGCCCACCACGAACAGCGCGCCCAGCTCGGTGCGCAGGCGCTCCTGCTCGAAGCCCAGGGTGCGCAGCCATTCGGTGCGGGCGCGTTCGAAGAACTTCAGGTAGTTGGCATAGAACACCACGCCGCCGGCGTCGGTGTCTTCCCAGTAGACCCGCAGCGCGAACTCGAACGCTTCGCCTGCCTGCGTCATGCGCGTGCCTGCAGATAGGCGCGGATGCGCTGCAAGGCCTCGCGCAGGTCGTCCTGGCTGCTGGCAAACGAGAGCCGCATATAGCGCTCGCCAAAGGCCGGCCCGAAATCGCGCCCGGGCGTCAGCGCCACATGGCATGCGTGCATCAGCTCGAAGCAGAAATCCCAGCTGCTGTCCGAATAGGCCGAGACATCGGCCCAGGCGTAGAAGGCGCCGTCGGGCAGCACCGGCACCGGCAGGCCCATGGCCTCGAGCGCGGGCACCACCAGATCGCGGCGCGCGCGGAACTCGGCACGGCGGCGCTCGTACTCGGCCATCGCGTCGGCCTCGAAGCAGGCCAGGGCCGCATGTTGGGCCACCGCGGAGGCGCAGATGAAGAGGTTCTGGGTCAGCTTCTCGATCGGCGCCACCAGCGCCGGCGGCAGCACCAGCCAGCCCAGGCGCCAGCCGGTCATGCCGAAGTACTTGGAGAAGCTGTTCACCGAGATCACGTCCTCGCCCAGACCCAGCACGCTGTGGCCAAAGCGCTCGTCGTAGGACAGGCCGAGGTAGATCTCGTCGACGATGCTGATGCCGCCGCGCGCGCGCACCGCTTCGACGATGGCGCGCAGCTCATCGGGGTCGATGGAGGTGCCGGTGGGGTTGCTGGGCGAGGCCAGCAGCACGCCACGGCTGTGCTCGTTCCAGGCACTGGCGATCTGCGCCGCGCTGGGCTGGAAGCGCTGCACCGGCCCGGCCGGCAACAGCACGGCGCGCGCATCCGTGGCGGCAACGAAGTGGCGGTTGCAGGGGTAGCAGGGGTCGGGCATCAGCACCTCGTCGCCCGCCTCGAACAGGGCCAGGCAGGCGAGCTGCAGGGCCGCCGAGGCGCCGGCGGTGATGACGATGCGCTCGGGCGCAATGGCCAGACCGAAATGCTGGGCATACCAGCGCGACAGGGCCTCGCGCAGCGCCGGCAGGCCGGTGGCCGGCGTGTATTGCGTGCGGCCTTGCGTGATGCAGGCCTGCGCGGCCGCTTGCACGGCCGGGGCCGCGGCAAAGTCGGGCTCGCCGATGTTCAGGTAGATCATGCGCCGGCCGCCCTGGGCCGGATCGCAGGCCGGGCTGCGCGCGATCTCCGCGGCGGCCTTGGCGCATTCCATCACGTAGAAGGGCTCGATGTGGTCGAGCCGCCGGGCCAGCTTCATGCCTTGACTCTGAACTTGCTTCAGGAGCGCTTGCGGGCGGCGTCAACCTCGCGCGGGCGCAGGTCGACGGCGGCACGGTCCAGCACGGCATTCACATACTTGTGGCCGTCGGTGCCGCCGAAGGACTTGGCCAGTTCCACCGCCTCGTTCACCGCCACCTTGTAGGGCACGTCCATGCAATGCTTGAGCTCGTAGGCGCCGATCATCAGCACCGCATGCTCGATGGGCGAGAGTTCGGTGGTCTTGCGGTCCACATGGCGCGAGAGCACCGCGTCGAGGTCGGCGGCCTCGAGGATGCAGCCATGCAGCAGGGCGTCGAAATGCGCCGTGTCGCTCTTGGCAAAGCCGTCCTGCTCGCGCGTGTGGGCATCGACCGAGCCGGCGTCCTCACCGGTGAGCAGCCATTGGTAGAGGCCTTGCAGGGCCAGCTCGCGGGCACGCCGGCGCGCCGATTTGGCGGGCGCACGTTTGGCCGCTGGCTTGGCCGCGGGCTTCTTGTTTTCGTTCTCGCTCACTGCAGTTCTTTCATCAAATTGGCCATCTCCACCGCCACACGGGCGGCGTCTCGACCTTTTTCCTCGGTGCGTGCCCAGGCTTGTGCTTCGTTTTCGACCGTCAGCACCGCGTTCGCGATCGGGATGCTGCTGTCCAGCGAGACACGCGTCACGCCGGCGCCGCTTTCATTGGCCACCAACTCGAAGTGATAGGTCTCACCGCGGATGATGCAACCCAGCGCCACCAGCGCGTCGTAATGCTCGCTGTCGGCCATGGCTTGCAGGGCGATGGACACCTCCAGCGCGCCCGGCACGGTGATGTGGCGGATATGGCGCTCGGGCACGCCCAGGGCCAGCAGCTCCTGGGTGCAGGCCGCGGCCAGCGCGCTGGTAATCTTGTCGTTGAAGCGCGCCTGCACCAGGCCGATGCGCAGGTTCTGGCCGTCCAGCGAGGCGGCCTGGCCCTTGTCTGATCCTTGCATGGTGTCTGCTTCCTCAGCTTGCGTTGCCAGCGGCCACAAAGCCGGTGACCTCGAGACCATAGCCCGTCATGCTGGGCATGCGGCGCGGGCTGCCCAGCAGCTTCATCTTGTGCACGCCCAGCTCGCGCAGGATCTGCGCGCCCACGCCATAGGTGCGCAGGTCCATGCTGCTGGCCGCAGGTGCGGCGGCCTCGGGCTGCAGGCGGCCCAGCAGGGCCTCGGTGTCCTCGCCGGCGTTGAGCAGCAGCGCGGCACCGCGGCCTTCGGCCTGGATCTGCGCGAGTGCCTGGGGCAGGGGCCAGGAATGGCTGCAGGGGCCGATGTCCAGCAGGTCCAGGGCCGAGAAGGGCTCGTGCACGCGCACGGTGACTTCCTCGCCGGGCTGCCAGCTGCCCAGCGTGAGGGCCAGATGCAGGGCGCCGGTGCGGTCGCGGAACACCTGGCAGTCGAAGTTGCCCTGCGGCGTGCGCATGCTGCGCGTGGCGACGCGCTGCACCAGCGATTCGTTGCGGCTGCGGTATTCGATCAGGTCGGCGATGGTGCCGATCTTGAGACCATGCTCCTTGGCGAAGATCTCCAGGTCCGGCAGGCGCGCCATGGTGCCGTCGTCCTTCATGATCTCGCAGATCACCGCGGCGGGCGTGAGCCCGGCCATCTGCGACAGATCGCAACCCGCCTCGGTATGGCCGGCGCGCATCAGCACGCCGCCGTCCTGGGCCTGCAGCGGGAAGATATGGCCGGGCTGCACCAGGTCGCGGGCCTCGGCGCCACGCGCCACCGCCGCCTGCACGGTGCGGGCGCGGTCGGCCGCCGAGATGCCGGTGGTGACGCCGGTGGCAGCCTCGATGGAGACCGTGAAGGCGGTGCCATGCTTGGTGCCGTTGCGTGTGGCCATGGGCGGCAGCTGCAGGCGCTCGCAGCGCTCGCGCGTGAGCGTCAGGCAGATCAGGCCGCGGCCGTACTTGGCCATGAAGTTGATGGCCTCGGGCGTGACATGCTCGGCCGCGAGCACGAGGTCGCCCTCGTTTTCGCGGTCTTCTTCGTCAACCAGGATGACCATGCGGCCGGCCGCCAGTTCGGCCACCAGCTCGGGGATAGGGGATATCGGCATGGGCGCCATTGTAGGCGGCCCGGGACGCGGCCGACGGCTGCGGCTTGGTGCCAGCCACCTTAATGCCAGCCACCGATCGGCCGAAGGCGAAGGCGCAGGTCGCTGCCGACGCGGTCGACCGCCTGCCAATCCCAGCCCTGCACGCCGTCTAGGGTTTGCAGGGCGTCCAGCGCGGCGAGATCGCGGCCGGGGCCGATCAGCTTGGGGGCCAGATAGAGCAGCAGCTCGTCGACCAGGCGCTCGCGCAGCAGCGAGGCATTCAGCTTGTGGCCGGCCTCGACGTGCAGCTCGTTGATGCCGCGCTGCCCCAGGTGCTGCAGCAGCGCGGGCAGATCGACCTTGCCTGCCGGGCCGGGCAGGCCGACGATGTCGGCGCCGCTGTCGCGCAAGGCGCGTGCCGCGGGGCCATCCAGATCGACCTGTCCACAGGCCATCAGGACCTTGCCGGGCGGCTGCAGGATGCGCGCCTGCGGCGAGGTCTCGAGGCGTGCGTCCACGATCACGCGCAGGGGCTGCAGATAGGTGTCGATGCCGCGCACGTCCAGGCGCGGGTCATCCTCGCGCACCGTGCCAATGCCGGTGAGGACGGCACCGGCGCGCTTGCGCCAGCGATGCCCGTCCAGCCGTGCCTCAGGCCCGGTGATCCATTGGCTGACACCATTCTCGAGCGCGGTGCGCCCGTCCAGGGAGGCTGCAAGCTTCATGCGCACGAAGGGGCGCTGGCGCAGCATGCGCGAGAAAAAGCCGATATTGAGCTCGCGCGCCGGCCCGGCCAGCAGCCCATGTTCGACGGCGATGCCGGCGCCGGCCAGGCGCGCCAGGCCTTGGCCGGCGACGAGGGGGTTGGGGTCGGTGGCGGCCGCCACCACGCGCGCCAGGCCGGCGGCGATCAGGGCATCGCAGCAGGGCGGGGTGCGGCCATGGTGCGAGCAGGGCTCCAGGGTCACATAGGCGGTGGCGCCGAGCGCGCTGTGGCCGCGCGCCTGCAGGTCGCGCAGCGCCATCACCTCCGCGTGGGCCTGGCCCGCGGCCTGGGTGTGCCCGACCCCAAGCACCAGGCCCTTCGCATCGGTGATGACGCAGCCCACGCGCGGATTCGGCTCGCTCAGGCCGATGGCGAGCTCGGCGAGCGCCAGGGCGTGGGCCATGGCATCGCCGTCATTGACGTGGTGATCGGGGAAGCTCTGCACAGTCATGCGCGCAGTCTAGCCGGGCAGGCTGGACGCCTCGCCCCGCAGCGCCCCCGCGCTCAGGGCTGCAGCTGGGTAGTGGCGGTGTTGATGAAGCGGCCGTTGGCGGGATCGGCGGGCAGCCCAGCGGGGCAGCTGTTGGCGAAGCTCACCACCAGGAAATTCTGCCTGGACAGGGGGCCGTTGACCTTGACGTAGTCTGCCGGGTGCTCGGTGTTGTCGATCGTGCCGTTGCCGTTGTAGTCGGCGCTGTAGCGGCAGACGCGGTAGTTGCCGGCGCCCAGTGCGATACCGCTCAGACTGAGCCGGCCCGACCAGTTCGTGGTGGCGGCATCCTTGGTGTAGATGACGCAGTAATAGGCCACCACGCTCTGGGCGCCCACCAGCGCGGGGGCATTGTCAAAACATTCGTAGGCGGGGGCGAGGTAGTTGGCGGGAACGGTGACCGCAATCTGCACGTCCATGGGCAGGGCCGGGCTGGCCGGGGCCTCCGGGTCTGCCACAGGGCCGGTAGAGAAGCGCACGAAGCCGCTCACCAGGAAACCCATGCCGATGAAGTTGGTCTTGCAGGCGGCGACATCGGCCAGCACGATGTCATCGAGCGGCTTGTTGACGTCGCACTTGCCGGTGATCATGCCGGTCAAGTTGTTGAACACCCAGACCAGGCCGGAACCATTGACCGGCTTGAAGGCGCTGCTGCCATCGCCCAGATTCTTGGCACCGGTCGGGATCTGCGCGCTGCGCTCAAGCGGCCGGCGGGCCGGCGCACCCTCGACGGGCTGTTGCAGGAAGGTGGCGAGCGCGGGATCGACGCGCGAGACCAGCGAATCCAGGCCCAAGCGCAGATCCGCACCCGTGCGGTCGCTCCAGCGCACCGTCGTGTTGACCGAGGTCACCCCATATTCCGGCAGCGCCACCACCGTGCGCTCGATTGCAAAGCTGGTGTTGGTGCCGACCGACAAGGTGTCCTTGCCATCGACGATGTCGGTAAAGGCGCGCACGCCGGACGCTGGGTTGGCGGGCAGGGTCAATTCGGAAAACGCGCGCTGTAGCTCCACATCCTGCTGCGACAGGCGTATGGCCTCGCCACGCTGCTTGGCCACATCGGCGCTGCGCCGGAAATTACCCTGCAGGCCCGCCAGCGCCACCATGCCGAACGCCATCACGACCACCGCCACCATGGCCTCGATGAGGGTCACGCCGCGCTGGAGTTGTGCTGAGGATATGGACATGCTGCTCAGTTGAAGGTCGGTGCCCAACTGCCGGGTACGCGCACAAAGGCGCCGTGTTGCCTGTTCAGGATTGAAATGACTTGCGGGTCGTAGGCCAGGTCAACCAGGCCGGTGGCGCTGAAGCTGCCCTGTGTCACCAGGGCGCCCATCAATTGCGAGGGCATGGCGCTGGCGTTGGTCCAAGTCACATTGCCGGTGACGTAGACGACGCCAAAGATCTGGATTGGGCCGGTCACGGTCAGATTGCCATTCACGATCATCAGCACTGGCGCGGCGGCGCTGCCAAGCACCACGTTCGCGGCCAGGGCCGCATCCTCGTTGATCCAGATGACATCGGCTCCCGCGGTGGCCGCAACACCGGCCGCACCCAGACAATCGCCATTGCACTGCAGCGTCCGCACATTCGGTTGCCCCTGATAGCGGGTCAGCGACATGCCGAAATACCGGCGGAACATGGTCGCCGGCTGCAGATTGGTATCCTGCTTGACGATCGCATCCTGGGCTGGCGTGCCCGGCACGCTGGTGAGCCGATCCGAGCTGCCAAGCAGCTGGCCACCTGTCTGCAGCACCAGCCCATTGGTGCCCGGATCGCTGTTGTGCAGGCCCAGATTGGTGCCTAAATCGACATCCAGCGCAGCTACCAGGGGGCTGGCCGGTGGCATGCGCAAGGCGCTCAGAAAACCGAGCCCGACGGTGACTGATGTCTGCCCCACCGCGCTGTCTACCATGGCCTGGTTGAAGGTTGCGCAATCCGACAGCAGGCTGCTGCAACCGGTGACGTTGAGCAGCACGATATTTGTCTGTGTACCCAGGCCGGGAAAGCGCACGCCAAAGCTGGGTTGCAGGGCGCTGGCGTCGCGTGCGGGGCCGGCGGCAGGGCCGGCTGCCGGGCACTGGCAGGCCCAGTTGTTCGGCCCATTGGCCGTGCAGCCGGCGCGGCTGTAGTTGACGGCCGGCAGCACCGGCCCATAGCCCTGGGTGGACAGGGCCGTCAGATAGCGCTGCCTGAAGCTCGTACCGGCGGCGTTGACGGCCTGGCAGCTGGCGTTCACATTGCCCCCGTTGAGCATGGCAATCGCCCACTCGATGCCGGACTCGGCCGCTTCGGCGGCCACGCCGGAGCGGAAATAGTTGCCAGCAATGCGCTGCTCAAACACCAGGTTGCGGTTGGCATAGGCGGCCATCATGGCGAGCACGAAGAACAGCACCATCACGGTGACGAGCGTGGCCGCACCTTGCTGGGCCTTGGCGCGCCGGAACCGAGGGAAAGCGGGGGCATTCATGGTGTTGGAGGGCATGCGCCGGTGACGACTTCATCGTTGCGCACGCGTGCGCGCAGGGTCACGGTCCGATCCACGTCCGCATCGTGCGCCGCAACGCCTCGTATGCTGATTTGCACATCGTGCACCTGCAGGGCAGGTGGGCAATTGGCCAGACCGTTGCAGGGCAACAGGCAGTAGTCGGGCAGCGGGACCGCCTGCGTGTTGAGCGTGACCGCGAATTCCTTGACCTCCAGCACGGCCGGATCCGTCAGCGGTTGGTACCCGCCACCCAGGCGATATTCGAGCCGGCTGTTTCTGAGCCGGAAGCCATGCTGCTCGACATTGAGCGGCAGCACGGCCGGCGGTGCATGGCTCAGCTTGTCGTCCCAGTAGGTGTAGACAATCTCGTCACCGGTCACGGCAGCCGGGTCACCGACGGCCAGCACCTGCATGCCGACATATGGGTTGCTCGATGGCGAGCTGTTGTCGGGCGCCCAAACTGAGGTGCTCGCCCTCGGCCAAGCACCAGCACGCTTGATGTCGCGCAGCATCATGTCGGCGGCGGCGCGCAAATCCTGCTGCACCTGGGTTTCGAGGACCAGGCGTTTGTGGTCACCGATCTGACTGGTGGCCATCACCACCGCACCGGCGACCACGATCATGCCAACGGCCAAGCCCACCATCAGCTCGACGAGCGTCATGCCGCGCTGGTGCAGTTCTGTCACTGGCATGGCGATACCCCAGGCATCGAATGGTCGGGCGTGCACATGGAGATGCGCCCAAGCGGATTCATGGCAATCAGCAATTTGCCGACCCGATTGCTCTGCACCAGTACGGCGAAATTGGCGGGGTTCGGTGTCAACTGAGGCAGCAGAAAAGTCATCTTGTCGCCGGCCTGTGGCTTCAGTTCCACCCCGGTATGTCGATCAACCTGCACCGTCTTCGACTCGGTCTGCTGGAAGTTGCAGGCTGCTGCCGCAGGGCGCGTGCAATCGCAATTGCCCAACGGGCCGACCGACATTGCCACCGTGTAGCAACTCTGGTCAACATCACGACCGAACCAAAGCTG
>Ga0208125_100319_pt1 | contig 32889 bp, 34 predicted proteins | sample LakWasM128_HOW14_2_FD_183938 | JGI IMG/M metagenome (GOLD analysis project Ga0208125, IMG submission 183938) | Freshwater sediment methanotrophic microbial communities from Lake Washington under simulated oxygen tension - Sediment Metagenome... | ecosystem: Environmental > Aquatic > Freshwater >...
AAATAGGTGCATCGAAGACTTGGGCTAATAATGTTACTTTTGGTGGTTACTACACCGACACTGACGCCAAGAAATCTTTATATACCGATCTTTCCGGCAACTACCTCGGCGCAGACAAAGTTACTGTTTTCGTATCAAAAACGTTCTAATCCGTAATACCGCAATTCTGTAGTCCGCAATCCCCAGCAGGTCAGACAAGCAACCTGGTCTGCTGGTTTAACATCACTCATCAGGAGACAAAGCATGAAATTCGTATCCGCGATTATCAAGCCATTTAAGCTTGACGAGGTGCGCGAAGCTCTTTCCGCCATTGGCGTGCAAGGGATTACCGTTACCGAAGTTAAAGGTTTTGGCCGTCAAAAAGGACACACGGAACTGTACCGAGGCGCTGAATATGTCGTCGACTTTCTACCCAAAGTGAAGCTGGAAGTCGCCATTAAAGATGACATGCTCGACCAAGTGATCGAAGTAATTGAAAAATCGGCTACCACCGGCAAGATCGGTGACGGTAAGATTTTCGTCTTCAACCTCGAACAAGTTTATCGCATACGCACCGGTGAAACCGGTCCTGACGCGCTCTAAGGGGATAAAACATGAAAAAATTTCTATCTACAATTACTCTAGCCTGCGTATTGGGCTTGGGTATTTTTGGTGCCAGTAGCCTGAGTTTTGCAGATGATGCAATGCCTGCTGCTGCTCCAGCAGCAACTGAGGCTGCACCAGCTGCTGTCGCTCCTGCAGATGCCGCTGCACCAGCTGCCGCCACAACACCAACTGTCAACAAAGGCGATACCGCCTGGATGTTGGTTGCCACAGCTCTAGTCACTCTGATGACCATTCCGGGTTTAGCACTGTTCTACGGCGGTATGGTACGCACTAAAAACATGCTGTCTGTGTTGATGCAGGTTTTTGTCATATTTTCGATGTTGGGAGTGCTATGGGCATTGTATGGATATAGCGTCGCCTTTACAGGCGGGAGCCCTTATTTTGGCGGTCTAGCAAAAGCTTTCCTGGCAGGCATCACGACTGACTCAATGGGCGCCACATTTAGCAAAGGCGTTTATATTCCAGAGTACGTATTTGTTGTATTCCAGCTGACTTTTGCGGCCATCACTCCTGCACTGATTATCGGTGCATTCGCAGAACGCATGAAGTTCTCAGCGGTACTGTTATTCATGGTGCTGTGGTTCACTTTTGCTTACCTGCCAATGGCACACATGGTTTGGTACTGGGATGGTCCTGATGCAATTACTGATGCCAAGTCACTGGAAACCGTTGTTGCGAATGCTGGTTTCCTATGGGCAAAAGGCGCACTCGACTTTGCAGGCGGCACCGTTGTGCACATTAATGCCGGTATCGCTGGCTTGGTTGGCGCATTGATGCTGGGAAAACGTATTGGTTACGGTAAAGAATCAATGACGCCACACAGCCTGACCATGACAATGATCGGCGCCTCTATGTTGTGGGTAGGCTGGTTTGGTTTCAATGCAGGCTCCAACCTCGAAGCGAACGGTCTGACTGCCCTTGTGTTCTTGAACACCATGATTGCAACTGGCGCAGCTACCATGTCCTGGATCTTTGCTGAGTGGCTAGGTAAAGGCAAGCCTTCTATGCTTGGTGCTGCTTCTGGTGCTGTTGCAGGTTTGGTTGCCATTACCCCAGCTTGTGGCTTCGTTGGCCCTATGGGAGCAATTGCGATCGGCGTGCTGGTTTCGCCTATCTGCTACTTCTTTGTGGCTAAAGTGAAATACTGGCTTGGCTATGATGATGCGCTAGATGTTTTCGGCGTACACGCAGTCGGCGGTATCTTTGGCGCGATTGCTACTGGTATCTTCGTCAACCCAGCACTTGGTGGTACTGGTGTGTGGGATTACGTAGCCAACGCAGTAGGCACCTACGACATAGTTGCTCAATTAACAGCACAAGTATGGGCTGTTGGTACTGCGGTCGTCTTGTCCGGTGTAGTCGCATTCATCGCATTCAAGATTGTGGATGTATTGATCGGCCTGCGCGTTAGCGAAGAAACCGAACGTGAAGGTCTGGACACCACTGAACATGGTGAACGTGCTTACCACTTCTAAGCTAGGTAATTAATCCGACTGCAATTTGGCCGGATATTAAAAAGCGGACATGAAAGTGTCCGCTTTTTTTATTTGTGAAGGAACGCGCGCCATAAGCATCCCGCACAAGTAAAGTGCAGCCGTGCACCAGTTATTTCTTGCTCTTAATTACCAATTGCACCTGTAGAGTAAAATAACATTTAAAACATACACTTAAATTATTTCAACACCTGGCATAACTATTGCTAATGTAATAGCAGGCAATAATCTGCTCTTCAGTCGAAAGACACGGAACATGTTACTGCTCGGTTCCCATGCATTATCTCCTCCTCTTAGGACGCTCCTGCGTCCTTTTTTTTGCCTGTCGTTTATTCATTCCTATAGTGCCTTTATTTTCCCGTTTCATAACAACTAAGCTAAAATCGCATGCAGCTACTTCTTAATTCATTGACTCAATAAACTTACAACTAAAAATTATGGTTCCTCACCTGACTACCGCATTAAATGGCCCGCTGCTATCCTTGGAAAAGCGCATGCTGGCGGCTATGCCCAATGTTGAGCATTGGTTTCGCACCAAATGGCTGGAGCATGGAGCACCGTTCTATGCTTCGGTAGACTTGCGAAATGCGGGTTTCAAATTAGCGCCTGTAGACACTAATTTGTTTCCAGGCGGCTTCAACAACCTCAATCCAGCCTTTATGCCACTTTGTGTACAAGCAACGATGACGGCAATAGAAAAAATCTGCCCTGAAGCAAGAAGGCTGCTGGTTATTCCAGAAAATCATACGCGCAACACTTACTACCTGCGCAATGTAAGCGCATTGGTCAATATCCTGCGCCAGGCAGGGCTTGAAGTGCGTATAGGGAGCATTTCACCGGAAATTACCACTCCCACTTCTCTAGAAACACACGATGGCCACAGCATATTGCTGGAGCCGATACAGCGTGTTGGTAACCGTTTGGTACTGGATAATTTCGATAGCTGCGCCATCCTGCTCAACAATGATCTTTCTGGTGGGGTACCGGATATCCTGAAAAATCTGGAGCAGACCCTTATTCCTCCATTACATGCAGGGTGGGCAACACGCAGGAAATCCCAACACTTTGCCGCCTACAATCAGGTTGCTCGCGAGTTCTCAGCGTTAATAGGTATTGATGAATGGTTGCTAAACCCCTACTTTGATTCTGCAAGCGGTGTAGATTTTCATGCCAGAGTCGGGGAGGAAGAGCTGGCCTCAAAGGTGGAAACTTTATTGGCCAAAATCAAGATTAAGTATCAGGAGTATGGAGTCGAGCAAGAGCCTTTTGTCATCGTTAAAGCCGATGCAGGCACCTACGGTATGGGCATCATGACGGTGAAAAGTCCAGATGACGTGCGCGACCTGAATCGAAAACAACGCAACAAAATGGCAGTAGTCAAAGAAGGTTTGCAGGTCAGCGACGTGATTATCCAGGAAGGGGTATATACCTTCGAAAACATCAACGAAGCGGTAGCAGAGCCTGTGGTCTACATGATGGATCACTTCGTAGTCGGCGGTTTTTACCGCGTGCATACCAGCCGCGCCATTGACGAAAACCTCAACGCTCCCGGGATGCACTTTGTCCCACTGGCTTTTGATACGCCATGCTCACTGCCTAACTGTGCGGGAGCGCCAGATGCCGCTCCTAACCGTTTTTATGCCTATGGCGTGGTAGCGCGGCTTGCACTGTTGGCTGCAGCGGTAGAACTGCAGGAAAACGACCCGGATCAATAATCATGCGCCTGGCATTCATACTTGATCCAATAGCTAGCCTCAAAAGCTACAAAGACACCAGCATAGCCATCATGCGCGAGGCTGCCAGCCGGGGACACGAGCTATTCATCGCGATGCAGGGTGATTTATTCCTGCGTCATGACAAAGTCCATCTGCTGACACAATCGTTTACATTCAGCGAAGGCAAAAGCTGGTATGTATTGGGCGACCCGACTGAGACAAGGCCAGCGGAATTTGATGCGATATTGATGCGTAAGGATCCGCCATTTGATAACGAGTATCTGTACAGCACTTACTTGCTGGAACTGGCTGCTCAACAGGGTGCAAACATCCTCAACAATCCTGAATCTATCCGCAGCTGGAATGAAAAACTCTCAGTTGCACGCTTTCCCCAGTTTGCGCCGGACTTTCTGGTAACGCGCGATAACCTGCGTATCCGCGACTTTCTGGCTCTGCACGAAGACATCGTAGTCAAGCCTCTAGATGGCATGGGCGGCAGTAGTATTTTTCGATTGACGACGCAAGACCCTAATATCAGCGTGATCTTGGAGACCATTACCGAGTTTGAGCAACGCACCGTGATGGCACAGCGTTACTTGCCAGCCATCAAGCAAGGCGACAAGCGCATCATCGTGATTAATGGCGAACCATTACCGTATAGCCTGGCACGTATCCCCAAAGCCGGAGAGACTCGCGGCAACCTGGCTGCCGGCGGCACAGGCGTTGCACAGCCATTGACCGCTCGCGACCTGGAAATTGCAATCACAGTCGGCAGGGCGTTAAAGCAGCAAGGGCTTTTTCTGGTAGGGCTGGACGTAATTGGTGAGCACCTTACTGAGATCAATGTCACCAGCCCGACCGGCATGGTAGAAATTGCAGCTCAGACAGACTGCAACCCGGCCAAAATGTTTATCGATGCACTGGAAATACACATGCAAAACACATGCGTGCCCTCCTAAAATTACTGTTAATCGGCAGCATAGTCTGGCTTGGCAGTTGCACTAAAGAACCGCTCTACCAAAGCCAGAGCTATGTATTTGGTACCTTAGTGGATATCAGCATTTATGGCGAAGACGAAACACGTGCGCGTGGATTAACCGACCATGTGCTGCAGGAGTTTCAGGGCATCCACAATCAACTGCATGCTTGGCAGCCAGGCAGCTCACTTTCGCAACTCAACCAGGCATTTTCCCAAGGCAGCACCCTAGCCGTCAGCGATGAATTAGCAACTATCATTAAAGATGCCACGACGTTATCCAGCCAATCTGATGGCTTGTTCAACCCTGCCATTGGTAACCTGATACATGCATGGGGGTTCCAGCGCGATGAATTTATACCCATAAAAATAGACCCTGAGCAAATAGCAACACTTGTGAAAACCAATCCACAGATGAGCGACATCGTGGTTGAAAACAACGTGGCACGCAGCATAAACCCTGCAGTAAAGCTTGATTTAGGCGGCTATGCCAAAGGCTATGCCCTTGATCTCGCAGCACGATACCTACGCAGCCAAGGCGTTAACAATGCACTCATCAATATAGGGGGCAATATCATTGCGCTAGGAAAGCACGGCGAAACTCCTTGGCGCGTAGGCATACAACACCCGCGCAAGCCTGGCCCCATAGCCACCCTCGATTTAGCCGATGGCTGGGCCATTGGTACGTCTGGCGACTACCAACGCTACTTCGAGTTTGATGGCAATCGCTATTGCCATATCATTGATCCACGCAGCGGCTACCCGGCACAAGGCACCCAGGCTGTCACTATACTAGTGCCACCCGCTGCTAATGCCGGCACACTTTCGGATGTAGCCTCCAAACCAATTTTCATTTCCGAGCAGAATGAACGTGCCAATGCGGCTGCCAAGATGGCCATGGAAAATGTGATGGTTATTGATGCCGCCGGTAAGATTTTCTTGAGTGCAGGGATGAAAAAGCGCCTGCAATGGATAGAAGCCAATGTTCAGACTCAAGCACTTTAGCAAGCCACTGCCCGGCGATTGGCTAGTGATTGCTGTCAGCTTGCTAATGGTAACCATGTTATTCAAAACACTTTGGCATAACGAGCGCGCAGCCAAGTTACAAATTCGCCAGGGTGACACCATCTACGCCACTTTTAGTCTGGATCAAGAACGCAGCCTGGAGATTCCCGGGCCATTAGGCAATACACGTGTTGTCATCGCCCATGGACAAGCTCGTTTTGAGCACTCCCCATGCAACAACCAATACTGTGTGCATCAAGGCTGGCTCAACCGAGCGGGGCAAGTAGCAATCTGCCTGCCTAACCGTATCAGCCTGGAGCTAATCGGCGCAAAAAAAGCTTATGACTCACTTAACTACTAAGCCCCAGATCACGATCCGAACGACGACGGACGATCACCGCATAGCGAAACTAACAGCAGTGGCTATCGGCCTGCACCTGATCGAGTCGATTTTTCCTTCACCGCTGCCTGGGATTAAACCCGGCATTGCCAACATCGTGACACTCTATGTGCTGTATAGATTTGATTTTGCGACTGCGGCCTGGGTCAGCTTATTGCGTGTGTTTGCGGGCAGCTTTTTATTAGGTCAGTTTTTATCGCCCAGCTTTGTACTTAGCTTAACAGGTGCAGTATTCAGCCTAATAACTCTTGGAATTGCACTACGCCTACCATCTCGTCATTTCAGCCCGATATCCCTAAGTATACTTGCGGCATTTGCACATATCGGTGGGCAACTTTTGATCGTGAGACTATGGTTAATTCCGCAAGTGGGGGTCAATTATTTAATACCAATCTTTGCTATCGCTGCCTTGGTGTTTGGATTAATAAACGGACAAGTTGCAAGGGTGTTATTAACAATAGGTGGATCAAAGAAACATTTTTGTCGCTGAGCCAACTAAAAACTAAACGCTACATCCTGATAAGAGTTGACTGCCAAACTATCCTTTCTTGCTGGCAAAAAAGTAAGTGTATACAACAGTGCTTCCAAACGATTTGCCAATGGGGCATCTTGCTCCAATATCTCCAATCGCTCAATCTTGACTACGCTGCCAGAGGCATTGATATATAAGCGCATTTTTATAGGTAAGCCAGAAATAAACTGTCCATTAAACATGGATATATCCAAATTGCTAATAGGCAGCGCTTTCATTTCAACTTCTTTAGTTGAGTAAAATCCTTTTAAAATCGTAGTAGTTTTTTCTTGTGAGCTCTCTATGGATTTTTGTAGTGAATCAGTGTGTGGCTTGAAATTTTTATTCACTTTTTTGCCAGCATCATTTTCTTGATTCAATACCTTAGTAGTTATTGAATCAAGCTGCACAGATGGGGAAGGTTGCTCTTCTGAAGCCTTCAATAATACTTGCAAGGCATGACCATCAATATTGACATGCTCCAATTTCGTAATCGGGATGAAACTAGGGATAAAAAAAACTGCGGCAATATGAATTGCCGCAGAAATTAATACTGCTTTAATTAGCCGCATCAGTGCCACCCGTGATCAGTATGTCATCAGGGCAGAAAACTCACATCAACTCTAGTTTGCATTAGGTAGCTCGCGCCAGTTAAGCTGCTTAAACTCTGATCCACCTGAGTTGAAGGGACCCCCTGTGTCTGTCCCTCCTGTGTCATTGCTCGTTGTTAGACCATTCGAACCATCAGGAAGGCTATATACAGCTGTGCCAGTTCCTAAGCCTAAGCCCTCAGCATATGGTATGGCAGTGCCGTTGGGTGTCGAAGATAATACGGATTTACCTGTGCCATATGTGACAGCATAGGTTTTATGACTTCCTGAAGGATTGCATGCATCACCTCCAGTCAGGTTTGCAATAAAGGTTACTACCCCGGGGCCTGGAGATGGGTTAACATTAACGCGGTATCCCACCCCGTTTGCACCAAACCCCAAATCTATATACCAGCCCGTCTTATCATTGGGCAATGTGGCAGTTAGACCGTTGACTGAATTATTATTGACCATACTGGCTCTGGTAAATGGAAACGCAGTTGGAGCCGTGCTACCCGTAAAGAAGGCGGTGTCTGTACCATCATTGATTGCGTAAAAGGACTGCTCTTGAGTATTGGTCACATCTGAATCTGCCAGTAACTTACCCGTGCCCACAAACACAAAACGCTTGCCTGTGCTTTGGTCAACTTCTATGTCAGGCTCAGTTGTCACAGGTTGTACGGTACCGGATGCTGAAGTCAGAGTCGCGATTTTAGTCGGCGCTGGGTAGCTGCCTGATGTACCAGTTAAATCGAGGCGCCAGACATTGCCTAATAAATCCCCTGCATAAACTGCATCTGCTGTGAAATCACGGAAATCTGCTACATAGGTATTTGAGTGCGCCAAACCGGCATCGTTAGTAGTTGAGCCCACACCGGTAGAAATGGGAGGCTCTAAAAGATTGCCATTGGAGGGGTTGAGAATAAAGAAGTAGCCTTTGCCATCATCATTGTTGTAGCCGGAAGTTAAAATCACTACCCAGCCATATTTTGCAGTTTTCACCATACTTGCACGGCCAAAGGTATAGCCCATGTGCTTATGCTTGAACTCCCATTTGACTGCACTTGCCAAGCTGCTTTCATTGCTTAGGCCGCCTGGGTTGGTTACATCAATCGCAAAGTACGACTTTCCGCCCTTACCCAATCCGCCCACCAGCAATGAGTGCCAATCGTTGGCACCACCACCAAAGTTAACATCCTTTACTATTGGTGTGGCATCCACATAGTAGTGGTGTACATATGAGGTTTTAGCCAGGGCCACCAGACCATCATCAGTCGGTGTATTATTAGGCCCTGCATATAACGCCTGCGGAATAAAAGAAAACATCTCGTTACCACCAGAAGCCCCACCGTTAAAAGCATGCAGCATGCCATCATTGGCACCCACATAAGCAACTTTAGGGCGACCAGCATATGTGCCCTTAAAGGCAGCATACCCAGGGTTAAAGCTATCGGTGTAACCGGCGCTAGGCGGACCGACTGCAGCAACCTGTGAGTTGCCAATATCACCTAGAATTTTGGTTCTGTCCCTGTAAGTTTTAGTCCCCAATGTACCCGCATTACTTCTGTCACCCCGCAAGAAATTCAACATGGATTGCTGGTCTGTGGCTATTAAATTTGATAGATTGCTGGCTGACAGCTTGGGTAGCCTGAATGGTTGACCAACACAAGTTTGAGTCCCTGCGCTAGCATCCACGACAGTGCAGTTTGCTGTCGCAATATAACGTCCGGTATCCCAGTTTTGGGCTTCTACTTTGTTTACGGCATTCCATTCAACGCTCGTACTAGGAACATTGTTGGTTACTGTTACTTTGCTCCCAATCACATCACCAGTCCATCCGTCCACTGTATAACTAGTTGCATAACTTATATCTCCCGTAGTCAAGGTGGGAGAGCTTATTGCAAAGGCGCTAGATGAACCACTGACTTTCTTGAGAATGTCGTCGAATGCCTTACCTAAGTTGGTAATCATCAGTCCTGGATTATTTGCCCGAAAATAATTATCAGGATCACCATCTGCATTTTTATCCCATTGCGTAGTTGTTAATGGGTTTACAACGGCAGAGTACGGGTCATATCCAGCTGGCACATCAAACCCACCAAACTTGGTAGCAAGAAAGTACTGGTTATTAGCTACAAAGTTACTTTCGAGAACATCTAACCAGTAAGTACTAACCGTTTGGCTACCAGCTATGTCTGACCGCATATCAACTGTATGAGAGTCATAGGCAAGACCCGCCATAAGCCTGGTATTGTTAGTTCCGGAATAATAACCTCCAATAGTGCCAATGCCCTGTAACGCGCCAACCCTGTTGGTTGCATCTCTAGCGTTGACAGTAGTATCGTTTAGAACTTCAGTCGGCATTGCGGCAGACGGTACTCCCGGTGTAGTACTACCTGGTAAATTACCATCGACATGAGAGTTCGTATCTCCTACCCCTATAATAAAGTTTGCCTGACAGGAGTACTTGATGGGGTCGTCCCAATTAGTAATAACTGGAAATCCGTCAGTTAATACTACTTTCTCAGCAGCACTATATTCTGCCATACTTGTATAAGCTGGTACGTTCCCTTGATGTTTTAGATAGCGAATGGTTGTGTAATAAAGCTCACTAACTGGGTCGTATTTTTTGTAACTACCAGACGTTAATCCAAATTTATTCAGGTAATTTATTACACCACTATTTGTTACACCAGAAGCCGTAGCCGCAGCAGTGTCCGGATTGACAATAAAAATTCCGGTATTACCATCCCACTCCGGCGTAGCATTAATCTCATCAGCTGCTCCTGGCACAGGCTTCATCGGCCCTAAGGGCGCCATTCTTGCACGAAGCACACCCCCATCAATACGCCTATTTCTATTGTCGTCAACTGTTACAGGGGCCTTACCTGGATCGTTGAGATAACCAAATGCTGCAAAATTCAATTTGGTTGCATTTTTCTGAATCAAACCCGTGGGTTTCAAGTTACCGTTCGGATAAGCCGTACAATTACTTTCCTTCAAAGCCACAGTTTTACATGCCTGTACACGTGCGAACATCCGATATACCAGACTGCCATCTGCACCAGCTGCTGGGACCTCTGGCAGTACTGTCGCCAGTGTAGGGGCAGTAGTGCTGCCACTCCTGCTAAATACAAAGGTGTTACCATGCCCGTTGATGCGAATCTTGAGGCTGGTCCAGGCGTATGGTGTGGCACCACTCACAAGTGCCGCCGTAGAGATACTTTTATCAACGACAGTACCCCCTTGGCCAGATGCCCAGGCTTTTTCAAGTACAGTTAACCCATCAATATCAACACTACGGTAACCACCAGTCAGAGCTTGTCGTAAGGGATCAATGGTTTGTGTTAGTGCCCAGTTTAGAAAATTGCCGCTCCAGTACCCCGAACAAACATGGCTGGCTGCAGCGCCAACGGGCTCGAAATAGTGATTAGTTAATGTGGCTTCGGTATGGTACTGGTAGCATTTTTCGGCATCAAAATACCCAAGATATGTCCTGCCTGTAGCATAATCGCTAGCCCCCGCATAGGCGCTACCCAATGCTGTTGGGAACTCAACCGATAAGGTTAATGCGACATTTCCCGGTACCGCCGTGCCCGAAAACAAGGGTTTGTCGGCAAGATTTGTAGCAGCCTGAACATTGAACGGATAGGATAAAAATACCAAAAGCAATGACCAGAGTTTCATTCTATTTAAGTAACCTAGTGTATTCATATGCTGCCTCATCTAATAAACGAGTTCTCTTAACTCAAGTTAGAAGCTAAAAGTGGATTGTACAAAAGCTTCTGTATTACTCGGGCCTGTTGCTCGAATGCTAATTCTATATACAGGGACATCCGGGCCTGGCACAGGAGGATTATTGCCTCCTCCTCCTGGGTTTGTTGTTGATTTGCTCAATGAACATGAAGTTGGACTTACCGGCCCTGTTGACAAGCACATGCGGTCTATCACATAACGCACAATGATTTGTGCATTAGTATCCAAGATATTGTTGGCATTCCCATCGGTGACTGCCATCAGCACATTCGGGATGCCTTTGCTGTTATTGGTCTGGATACTGGCGTAATAATTGTTGGATACAAGATCATTCTGACGCACTGTTGCATCGAAAAGCGCACCACCTGTAAACAACGTTTTAATTGTAGGGATGGCACGCTCCGCCTGATTAACTACATCTCGTTTAAAAGCCATGTTACCCGCAATAACTAAGTTGGTATCCGTAGAGCGCACAAGAGCTACACTTGCTAACATTAAAATAACCAAACAAATTAGAGTAACCAACATCACAATGCCGGCTTGCTGTTTTAAAGGCCTCAAGGATTTATTCATGCTGGGCTTCATTATTTGTTTTATGTCATTCATCACCAGACTCCTACTAGAGCATCAATGCATTGCGCAAAGGTACTGTGACTTCAATAGCCCTGTATCTATAATTCAGGGCTGTGAGATTCACTGTTACTGGGACCGCAGTGCTACCGAAAAGGATTATCGTATTTGCGCTAACCACATTTTTTTCAGGCAAGGCTGTCTGTAATACAAGACCTACTTTAATTGCTTTAATATTACTCAGTACCGCATTCGCCGCAGGAGTGCCTGCCAATAAACTGGCTGCGGAGTATGCGCCCGTTGGGGCAACCCATGTCAAAGTAGATGGATTGCCCGTAGTAGTGTAAACCCCATATAAAGCTTGCATTTGAAATACGCTATCTACAAACGGAGATGGGTTGGGGTCATTAATGGTGGCAATAGTCGATGGCTGCAACAAGTTATATTTGAACAGGGTATTGTTCGCACCGACTGCGAAAAGATTGAATATTGGATCTTTGCCTAGATTAAGCGCAACAGCCCTTGAAGGATAACCTGTAAGCGCTTGACCATTGACGGTATCTTGGTAAAACTGACCAGCCAAAGGTAATACTGATAAACCGGCTGCTGGGATTAGTGCCGATGAAACCTGTTCTATCATGCAGGGCGAGATCGCAGTAGCAGAGGGTGGGCTGGCAATGAGTGCGATATCACCTGCATTGAAACCTGCTACGGTGAGCATATTCAAAGTTGTTGACGTAGGAATGGCGGAAAAATCGCTCGCTGTTTCGGATAAGCCACCACTTCCGGACATTACCATCAATACATCTCCTCCTGTACCTGCGGCACCATCCATTATAATTGCGGGGGCTAATCTAAAGTTGACTGGGTTACTATTTAAGGGCGAGGGTAGTGAATCAAATGGTGCTGGCAAGGTGGCTGGAGCCGGCAGTACTTGAGTGCCATTATTTGCAGCATTTATCTGACAGCCAATTGTATAACTTGCTGCCTGAATACGTGAGCCGGAATTTACACCACCCACCAAACCAGAACCTGCACTCCGCAGTGCCTGATCAATTTGATATAGTGCAAATGTACCCGCTTTATCAATGTCATTGGTGGAGGTCGTGGTACGTTTACGACCTTCGCTAGAACTAAGCACACCATAGATAGCCAACGAAACCACCAAGCCAATGATCAGAGCCACGAGTAGCTCTATCAAGCTCATACCAAGCTGAATCTTAGGCGAATGGTTTCTACAAGGTTTTTTTAGTTTTGGCGTATGTGAGTTCATTAAATTTAACCCCACTTAAGGTATTACCAGCGTAGTTTGAAACTGATTACTGTTGTCAGTTGATTTTTTACTTGGTGATTTCCAAGTGATGGTCACTGTTGTAACACCACCAGCCAGAACAACAGTGCCGGTAGCATTCGGCAACCCACTGGCAGCAACCTGCGCTTGCCATGGGGTAATGTCCCCCGACAGATTTTCATCAGAAGGTAATGAGCTCTTTCTCAACCACATTTGCGAAACAATATCGTTGGCTAGGTTTGCTGCCAGAGTACGATGTTCTGCACTGCTGGAATTTTGTGTTGACACAACCTGCAAACCCACCAGCCCTAAAATTCCAAAAGAAAAAATAAGGATAGAAAGCAACACCTCTATAAGTAGCATACCGGATTGATTTTTATAGGACTTCATTCTCGTAGCTTTCTAGGGACATCCATCAGGATTAGAAGTGCTTACAGTTTTTGCAGGGTCACACATCCGTATTTTACCGGCAATAGAGACCGTGACATTTAGAGCACGGGAACCCTTGTTGTTGGTGATTTGGTAGCTAACCGGATTAGCTGGGCTTACCAAGCGGCCTATAGAGTTAAATCTAATGGATCCACTTGAAGCCGTTATGGCTATAAAGGTATTCGCCGGATCGACCAAGGTTGCTCCCTGGATGAAAACACCAGGGGTAGAAGCATTGGCCAGAGTCATAGATTCCACTACCCAGTTTTTACCTGCAACAGATGCTGTCGCATTCAGCGCAGGTGTATCACTTGTCAGTAAAAATGTAACATTCGTGCCGCGCTTTACTGCTTCAGTTTGAGCTAACCGAATGCCATTTTGCAACGACTCTGCTAACGAGCGGGTTTGGGTGTCTTGCATCCAAGTAGCAAAACTTGACCCTGCGAGCGCTGTTAGTATGCCCAGCAAAGAGATCGTAATCATCAACTCAATCAGGCTAAAGCCTTGAGCCTTTGATTTTCTCAGTTTGTCAATAAACAAACTCGACATCAGCAAGTACCATTTTTTCTAGTAATCCAACAAGAGGTGCTATTACCCCAGGGCGAAGAAGTTGTTTGAGTATTCGTCTGGTTGAGTGTGTAGACAAAACTTGCCATAGGGCTGCTGGAAGCTCCAGTTGCTGTGATGGTATATGTAGTTGCAGCCGAAACGCAGGTAATAGAAAATCTGCCTACTGTGGTGCCATTTACTGTGGCACAAGGAGATGTAAATGTACCTACTGTTGCGTAAGAGCGGTTGTCCTGGAAGTGTTGCTCTAAGCTGGCTCTAGTAGATGATAAGGTGTTAGTTGCATCAACAATGTAGCCTCGCTTAACGTAGTCGCTATAAGCCGGAAATGCGATAGATCCCAGAATACCAATAATCGCTACAACGATCATGAGTTCAATTAGCGTAAATCCATTAGATCTGAATTGATGAAAAATAGAGTGCTTTCTATCGTTTTGCATATAGTCCCTTTCGTGGTTTATGAATGATGCACAAGTGCTTTTGCAAGGTCGAGTAAAAACCGATAATCGGTTGATTTCCAACTACGGACGGCTGCAACACCATGTGTTTTAAGCTAAAGCTGCTCATTATGTTAAAATAAATCCTCACCTTAATGGGATGAATGATGAGACCTGATTTGCGCTACGCCATTATAAGTATTGTCGTCAGCTTTTCGCTGGGCGCATGCGGCATCAAAGGACCATTGTATATTCCTGAGAAGCAATATCCTCAGGACACTGGAAAAACCGAGTCTAAAGTCAAAAATCACTCAGAAAAGCAGCCCGGGGATGATGTTGTTCCCGCACCTTAAGTTTCAAACTTTTTATTTTAGATAGCCCAGCCTGTGAATCCTTTTAGTCTAAAAAATGGCGAATTGCACGCCGAAAATGTCTCCTTGTCCGATATTGCCTCTGAGTTTGACACACCGTGTTATGTCTACTCAAAACAAGCTTTGGAGTATGCTTTTACAAGATTCTCTGCCGGTTATGTGGGCATAGACCACCTCATCTGCTTTGCTGTCAAAGCCAACCCCAGCCTGGCAATCCTTAACCTGTTTGCTCGACTCGGCGCCGGTTTTGATATTGTCTCCGGCGGTGAACTGGCACGTGTTTTGGCCGCTGGTGGGGATCCATCAAAAATCGTGTTTTCCGGGGTAGGGAAAACTGCAGCCGAAATGCGCGCAGCCCTTGAAGCCGGCATTTTTTGTTTTAATGTGGAGTCTGCCAGCGAGTTGGAGCGATTGAATTCGGTAGCAGGAAGTCTTGGTAAGATTGCCCCGGTTTCATTGCGGGTCAACCCGAATGTTGATGCCAAGACTCACCCTTACATCTCAACCGGCCTCAAAAACAATAAATTTGGTGTGGCTTATGAAGAGGCATTTAGCCTGTATCAACAGGCAGCTGCTATGCCGAACATTGCCATTCATGGCGTGGACTGCCATATTGGTTCACAGCTGACTGAGCTATCGCCATTCATGGACGCCTTGGACCGTGTGTTAGTGCTGGTCGACCAATTGGAACAAGCTGGCATCAAAATTCAGCATATCGATGTCGGTGGCGGCATTGGCATTTGCTACTCCGATGAAACCCCGCCGGATTTTTCCGCTTATGCTGAAGCCATGCTGAGTAAGCTGGGAAACCGCAAAGTCAGACTGGTATTCGAGCCAGGACGCGCCCTGGTTGGCAATGCCGGCGCTTTACTCACTACGGTGGAATACCTTAAGCATACAGAATCAAAAAACTTTGCCATTGTAGATGCCGCTATGAACGACTTGATGCGTCCGGCCTTATATGATGCCTACCATGAAATCGTGGCGGTAAAGCCGGGCCAAGGTGACGCACAAACCTACGAAATTGTTGGACCCGTCTGCGAGAGTGGGGACTTTCTGGGACATGACCGTACGCTTGCACTGGCACAAGGTGACTTGCTGGCTATCTTATCCGCTGGCGCGTACGGCATGAGTATGAGCTCAAATTACAATACACGTCCGAGAGCCGCAGAGATCATGGTAGATGGCGACAAATGCCACTTGATTAGACGTCGTGAAACAATTGCCGAGTTGTTTGCCCTGGAAAAAACTCTAGACCACCAACCCAGATGAAATTTTCAATTTGAGGTTGCAAGGCAAAAATAGTCAGCGTAAATTACACTTTCCGCAAGGAAGTAAATTTCGTATAAAACAAAAAATTAGGGGATGAGAAAATGAAGAAAGTATTACTCTTAGTAGTATCTGTTTTCGCTTTACAAGCTATACCCGTTGTTTATGCTGACGAACCATTACCTGAAATTGCTGCAGTAGACGAACCTGCTGTCCCTCCTATGGCTGATAATATTCCAGCGAATTAACAGTACCTGCGGGGCAATAAAAAAGCGAAGAGATCACTCTTCGCTTTTTTTACATCCACGATTAAAACCTAATCAAAAATTACCGTTTTATTGGCATACAGCAGGATGCGGTTCTCCACATGCCAGCGCACTGCGCGTGACAACACGATACGTTCCAGATCACGGCCCTTCTGAATCAAGTCCTCAACCTGATCTCGATGCGAGATGCGATCAATATCCTGCTCAATAATCGGGCCTTCATCCAGCACCTCTGTCACATAATGGCTGGTCGCACCTATAAGCTTTACGCCACGCTCGAAAGCGCGATGATAGGGACGAGCACCGATGAATGCGGGCAGGAAAGAATGGTGAATATTGATGATACGTTGTGGGTAACGCCGGACAAATTCAGGCGATAAAATCTGCATATAGCGTGCAAGTACAATCAAATCTACTTCATATTTTTCAAACAGGGCAAACTGCTGAGCCTCAGCTTCAGCCTTATTATCCTTATTGACCTCTATGTGGTGAAATGGGATACCGTAAAACTCGGCCAAACGCTGCGTATCCTTATGATTGCTGATGATCAGAGGAATATCACACACCAGCTCACCACTTTGATGCCTGTGTAATAAATCCACCAAACAATGGTCATATTGCGAAACCATAATCGCCATGCGCCAATGCTTTTGCGCCAATTTCAACTGCCACTGCATCTCAAAGCGTTCGGCGATAGGTGAGAAATGCTCAGCGAAATTATCTGCGTTAATCTCAGATCCGCTCAAATCCCACTCCACACGCATGAGGAACAGATTGTTCTCCGCATCCTGATGCTGGTCGGCGTGCAGGATGTTAGCGTTATGCTGAAACAGGAAATCAGCAATGGCGGCGACCAGGCCTTTGCGGTCCGGGCATGTCACTAGTAGCGTGGCGGTATTTTTCATGATTTCTTTATTGGATTACACAGCATGGGAGTAAACAAAATTGTCTTCTCGAAAAAAACCTATTATACCAACACTCAGCATGCCGACATAAGCCTCACTGAATAAGTGCAAGGCAATCATGGTTGTGGTATCTTTTACCCGTCGTAATATCAACTCTGCGGCCTTAACTGGCTGCATTATTTACAAAAAACAGCATCCCGTGAAAAAACAGTTACCTTACTTTCTTGCCGCTTTTGTTTTACCCGTCAGCGCAATGCTCTGGTGGTGGGGTTTGTTCTCAAGCACCTCTTTGGAAATCGGGGAACGTGGCGGATATCGCTATGCCTACCTGGAAGCACAAGGCGTTTACTCTAAACTCGCCACCAAGCAAGGTGAAGTGTTGTTCGAATTAAAGAAGCAAGGCATTCAGCCCGGGGCCGAGCTTACCCTGGTACTCACAGACCCTCGCACTACGCCGCATGACGAGCTGAAAGCACGTACTGGCTATATCATCAGTGCCGATACCCAGGTTCAACCACCTTTGATGGTAGATAGCATTCCCGTGCGCAAAGTGGCTGTGGCACAGATTAAGGCTCATCCTCTTTTTGCCTATGGCAAAACGTATGCCGCCTTGCTTAAGTACGCCAAGACCCACGACACTAAACTAAATCTGCCAACCTTAGAGCTTTTTGATAACAGCATACTCAGTGTAGAAATGCCGCTATCTCCTGAGAAACCAGCCCCTGCAGCATCCGCAGGACAAGTTGCGGGGGAAGCAACCTCATGAATGTTCTCGCACTGATAGGCGCACTGGCACTCACTTACTACCGCCCGCTTGCCAGAGCTGATTGGCTGAAACAGTTCTACACGCCTTACTCACGATTGCTGGAGCGTAACTTTAATGGCGGCAAGCAATTACAAGGCGTCATTGCATGGCTACTCGCTGCACTCCTGCCTGCGATCGTAGTCGGCATTACATACTTTGCGCTGCTGCACATCAACAGCCTGGCAGGTATTTTGTTTGGCATAGTCGTCTTATATTTGACTCTGCGCTTCAGCCTTTTCGGCAAGCGTGCCGAAGACATTGCTGCCGCTTTGCGCGACCATAATATAGACCATGCCAGAACGCTGCTGCGGGAGTGGGATAACGCAGAAACTAATCATTACAGTGCCAGCCAGGTAGCTTGCGTGAGCATTGAAACCACGCTCGCTCGCGCTCATCATGGCTTGTTTGCTCCTATCTTCTGGTTTGTATTGCTGGGGCCGGCAGGAGCATTGCTATACCGCCTGGCGCATCTGCTGAAGTTAGAGTGGACTATTAACGCAGATACGCAATTAAACAATTCAGCCAATAACCAGTTTGCACAGTTTGCCCACAAGGCCTTTGACTGGCTGGACTGGCTACCAACACGCGTGACCGCTGGTTGTTTTGCTATTGTCGGCGACTTTGAAGATGCTGCCTATTGCTGGCGCACGCAGTCCACTGGTTGGCCGGATAGAGCACTGGGCATCATCCTTGCCAGTGGTGCAGGCGCATTGGGCGTCAAACTTGGCGACCCATTACCTTACCGTGGCGTATTACATTTCCGTCCTGAACTGGGCCTGGGTGACGAAGCCGATGCCGACTACCTGCAAAGTGCAGTGGGCCTAGTCTGGCGTGTGCTGATCCTGATGGTCGGCTTGGTACTATTGCTCACCTTCGCTCACTGGCTAGGAAACTAGTAAACCTGACAGCTCATTTCGCACTGAAAAATAGCTGGAAATTTAAGAGAACCTCATGGATATTTTACTCGCTAACCCTCGCGGCTTCTGTGCCGGCGTTGATCGCGCCATCATCATTGTAGAACAGGCCCTGGAAAAATTCGGTGCACCTATTTATGTAAGGCATGAGGTTGTTCACAACAAGTTTGTAGTGGATGAACTCAAACGTAAAGGCGCAATTTTTGTAGAAGAGCTGGACGAAGTACCTGCTGGCAATACTGTGATTTTCAGTGCCCATGGCGTATCCAAAGATGTGCGTGTGGAGGCTGAGGCACGTGGCCTGCGCGTCTTTGATGCGACTTGCCCATTAGTGACGAAAGTGCATATTGAAGTCGCCAAAATGCGTGCGTCCAATAAAGAAATCGTGATGATAGGTCACAAAGGGCATCCCGAAGTTGAGGGCACCATGGGCCAATCTGAAGGCGGCATGTACCTTGTAGAAACCCCGGATGATGTGGCTAAGCTGGAAGTTAAAAATCCGTCCCTACTTGCCTATGTGACACAAACTACACTCTCGATCGATGATGCAGCGGCCATCGTAGCGGCCCTTAAAAATAAGTTTCCCGAGATTAGCCCTCCCAAAAGCGATTCGATTTGCTATGCCACGCAAAATCGGCAGGATGCGGTCAAAATCATGGCTAAGGATTGCGATCTGGTGATTGTCGTTGGCTCGCCCAATAGTTCAAACTCCAACCGCCTGAGGGAAGTAGCGCAGAATCAAGGTGTGGAATCCTACATGGTAGACAACGCCAGCTACCTCAACCCCAACTGGGTCACAGGCAAGAAGAAGATTGGTGTGTCCGCTGGCGCATCGGCACCGGAAGTGTTGGTAAAAGAGGTGATAGAAAAGCTTCAGTCTTTAAGCGGTGCAGAGGTAACGGAGTTACAAGGCGTAGTAGAAAATGTGGTATTTCAGCTCCCCCGGAACCTGACGGCAGCCTGACATCATCAACAATAAAAAGGGCGTTTTAAACGCCCTTTTTATTTTATTTCCTACCGATAAACTGCTTAATCACTTACCAAGGTTATCCATGCTGTATGCAGTTTTTGGATTGAGTGCCAACGTCAGCAAACCGCCAGCAATAGCAATGTAGAGCATGAACACTTCTGGTTGGCTTGAGCCCAGCACCAGCGCCAGGAAAGTTGCAAAAGCGGCCAGCACGTAAGCAATAAACTGTGTCTTGTAACCCACCAGCAAAGCCAAGCCACCTATCAGCTGAATAAAGATAATCAAAGGTGCAAATATCCCCGGCAACCCGAAATGCCCCAGTAACAGCTGGTAGCTCTCATATCCGGCAGGGTCACTGAAAATGGAAGATAACCGGAACAGCACAACACCCAAGAAAACCTGGGCCAGCATCACGCGTGCGACAGCACTTAAAAACTTATTCATAAATTTGCCTTCTATTTAAAACACAATGACAATGCACTATCGCCATGCGCTTAATTTTGAGAAAGATGCATGATGCCTGTAAGCGTCGCCAGCCGCAATAGTTGCCTGGCTCAGGAGGAATTTATGAAAGCTGTTTTCGCCATCAACTTATTAGTCATCGCCACATTATGTGCGTGCTCACCACCTGACCAACCCCCGAAAATTGCCGAAAGCCAGCGCGAAGCTCTGGATAAAGCCAAGGCAGTCAGTGATGCAGTCAATCAACAAATGCTTGAGAGGAACAAGCAAATAGATCAACAAAGTGAATAGCTAGATTGTTCAGTATTGTGGAAACTAACTGGCAAAAAGATAGCCCAGCATTATCGCAACTGCGCCGCGAGGTGTTCATCCATGAGCAGCATGTCCCGGAGGCTATGGAGTGGGACGGCCTCGATGAATCTGCGGTGCACCTGATTGCATGGGACTTTGGTGCCAAGGCCATCGGTTGCGCACGGCTTTTGCCTGATTATAAGCTGGGCCGTATGGCAGTATTAGCCAATTACCGTGGTCAAGGGGTCGGTATGGCATTGCTGCAAAGCGGTCTTGAATATGCGCTACAAGCTAATTGGCCTCAGGTTTCAATCTCCGCACAAAACCATGCGATCGGCTTTTATCTGAAAGTGGGTTTCGTACTCACGGGAAATGAATATATGGATGCGGGAATACCTCACCGTGATATGTGCCTGTATCTGTCAGGTAATTAGTTTGCTAGTTAACGGCGCAATCCATTAAAATTACGGCTTAAATTTATCTCACCGCACTACTTAACGTTTAACTTCACTTCAATTACCAATCCTAAATCGAGGAAACACCATGTCAAAAATCGTTTTCAAAGCTGGCGAAGCCACCGTTTACTCCGAAGGCAAAGATGTCACCGCAGCTATGCCGGAAATCCTGATCGGCTCTGTTGATGGCCCAGTAGGCGCTGCATTCGCCAACATGATGGCACAAACCAAAGGCCACACTGCCATGTTCGCTGTCCGTGACATCAACCAACTGGTGCGTCCAGCCACCATGATGGTGCCAAAAGTGACCTTGAAAGATTCCGCCAACATCGAACTGTTTGGTGGCGTGGTACAAGCTGCTGTTGCCGATGGCATTCTGGATGCGGTGATTGAAGGCATTATCCCGAAAGATCAAGTGAATGATCTGTGTATCGTTGCCCTGCTATGGATTGATCCGGGCTGTGCCAAAGAAGCGAACCTGGATAAGGCAGACATGTACAAGAACAACTACGAAGCGATCAAGCTGGCTCTCAAGCGTGCATTGAACGATGAGCCAAGCATTGATGAGTTGATCGCCAACCGTCATAAGATTAAGCACTGCATGTGGGAAGATAGTTGGGATCAAAAATAGTACGCGCTTTAAAATGGACTGATACATCAAAAAAGCAGTTTCTACTGCCTTTTTTGATGTCTAAATCCCTCCGATTTATATAGGTAAGTTATCGTTTACCTCTCTCTTCATCCCAAGCTTCAAAAAGACAATCCCCTTACACTGCTGATTGCAAAAAATACCATTTCAAGCCAGAATCCTTAAGAAATATCAAAATACTAAACAGCGTGCCAATTAAATTATCTCAAGGGGAAAACATGCATTTTTTCTACAAACCACTGTCACTTGCACTGACAGTGGTTACACTTAGCGGATGCGCAACATTAGTTGCGCCAACTTATAGCCCAAGCTATGAAACGCTCGATCAGTTGAAGAAAACCAATGTACAGCATTTATCTATAGGCTCTGTACAACCAACGGATCCAAATGCCAAAGCCAATCATATTACATTGAGAGGCTCATCCCTAAATTCACCCAGTGGAACATTTGCTAAATATCTTGAAAATGCATTAATTTCAGATTTAACCGAAATGGGCTTTTATGATGCAACCTCATTAACACGCATAGATGCAACTATCCTCAAGAATGATATTGACGTATCTGGGCTGAGTACTGGCTCTGGAATCATGGAGGTCAACCTCAAACTGACTAAGTCAGGCTCTGTCTTTTTTGAAAAACCTTATACGGCAACCACTCAGTTCGAATCGTCATTTGCTGGGGCGGTCGCAATCCCTAAAGGGCAAATCGAGTACCCAAATCTAGTTCGGGCCTTGTTACAAAAAATTTATACTGATCCTGCTTTTGTTGAAGCCATCAAAAAATGATAACCTTCACTCGAAGTATTCAGAAAGCCTTCTTCACTCCATCAATACTTATTGCATATTTAGTATTGTCTGCATGTGCCCACCCTATCAACATTGCTCCATTGGATACGCCTCTGCGTAATGAATCCAGCCTGATCAAAAAAAGTGTCGCTTATGTAATTACAGATGAAGACCGGAATAAGTTAGTAACTACTGATGGAGGGGGAGGAGACAAGGTAAGCTATTACCCATACCGTGAACTGGAAAAATCCATTCGTGACTCATTGCGCTCTATTTATCAAAACGTCACGTCATTACGGTCGACATCTGATATAAAAGCGATTCAAGATAATAATGTAACATTAATATTCTCTCCAGAATTGTCTACATCCTCTGTCTCGAACTCCATGCTCACTTGGCCTCCAACTCAATTTTTCATTAATCTCTCATGCAATGTGACTGACAATGAAGGTAAAGTTATTACACAACTTAGAGTGAGTGGGAACGGTTCGGCAGAGTTTTCAGAATTTAAATCCGACTTTGGGCTGGCTGGTCGAAGAGCCTCTTCCGACTTAGCAACTAAACTACAGCAGGAGATGTTAAAACACTCAGCTCTTCAATAAGAATACATGGCCTCGCTACTTTAAAGTCATCAAAATTCTGCGCACCGGTGTCGGCAATGCAGCACCTATCGCATCTTCAATCGGTAGCCAGACCAGATGGGGAGCATGTGCCTGCAATGGCTTACCAATGACCTGCAGCGGTTGCGGGGTAATTTCCAGTTTGAAATGGGTAAATGCATGATTAACGATGGTGAGCGGATCATCGGCTTCTGTCTGTAAGCCAAAGCGACTAGCGGCTATCTCAACGGCGATTTCATGCATGCCGATTTCGGGCAAACTCCACAGGCCGCCCCATATGCCGCTTGAGGGGCGCTTTTCCAGCATGACTGCATTGCCGCTGAGTAACAACAACATAGTGGTCTGCTTTTGCGGACTTACTTTTCTCGGCTTTGAGCTCGGCAGTTCCTTCACTCGACCTTGTGCATAGGCACCACATGTAGCGTTGAGTGGACAGGCCTCACACTTGGGTTTAGATCTGGTACACAAAGTAGCACCTAAATCCATCAGACCCTGAGTGTAAGTCACCATTTCTTGCTCGGGTAACAGTTGCTCCGCCATTGCCCACAACTGCTTTTCCACTTTAGGCAAGCCCGGCCAGCCTTCCACCAGACAATGCCTTGCCAGCACTCTTTTCACGTTGCCATCCAGTATGGTTTGTACCTGGTTAAAGGCAAATGAAACGATCGCTGCAGCGGTAGAGCGCCCTATGCCAGAAAGCTGCTGGATAGCTGCAAAGTCTTGCGGAAATTCGCCACCATATTCATTCATGATAGTTTGCGCCGCATGGTGCAAATTGCGCGCGCGCGAGTAATAACCCAGGCCGCTCCAAAGCTGCAACACTTCATCCTGAGAGGCTGCAGCAAGACTGGCGACATCAGGGAGTCGTTGCATGAAACGTGCGTAATAGCCAACAACAGCGGCGACCTGGGTTTGCTGCAGCATGATTTCAGAAACCCAGATGGCATAAGGATCACGAGTGTTCTGCCACGGCAGATCGTGGCGGCCATGCACTTTTTGCCAGGCAATCAGGCGTGTCGAAAAATCATGTCCAACGAAATCAGACATGTTGTTCTAACCATGCCAGCACTTCATCCGCATTCTTATCAGGGGGAAACACTGGGTAAAAGTAATGCTGGATGACGCCATCGTAAGCAATCAAAGTGACGCGCTTATTCAGTCGCATATGGTTCACTTCAAAAGTAGGTAATCGTAATGCATCCGTAAACTGGAAATCTGCATCACTTAGCAGCGAGAAGGGCAAATGCAGACGCCCTGCGGCTTCCTGCTGGTAGGCTGTAGTTTGCGTACTCAGGCCAAAAACCTGGGTAATTAATTTGGTCAGTTCTTGATAATGGTCTCTGAACGAGCAACTCTGCGGAGTACACCCGCGCGCGCCAGGGATAGCATCCCAGCCTGCAGGCAACGCAACATTGGGCTGGCCTGTCATTGGGTAACAATAAACCACCAGCCAGCCTTTGACCTGAGCCAGATCAACAACGCTGCCCTGCGTTGAAGTTAAAGCACATGAAGGTAATGCAGCACCGGATAAATGGTGGCATGCACCATCTTCCAGGGGCTCAGGCAAATCAAGGGGTAACGCTTGCAGGCTTTGCATCAAGTCGTCACTTTATAAAATGTCCGCTGTAGAACGACAAAACCAGCAAGGCTATAAACCCAACAGTTTGTTGAGTTTCTTCTTGGCTTTATCTTCCGCTGTTTCAGGCTTTTTCTCTGGTGCTGGCTGTGTTGGGGCTGCACCACTTGTCGTATCTGCAGGTGCGGTCTGCTGTTGTTTTTTGCCGCCCAACAAGGATTTAATTGCCTCTTCCTTATTGCCACCCATGAGGTTTTTGACAGCCTCACCTTTGGTACCACCTACGCCATCAAGCAGTTTTTTTTGGGCCAAGGCCGTAGCCAGGGCTGCAAAATCAATCGCGTATTCTGGCTTGGCAAATGTCCCGGTCAGCTTGACGGGGATAGTCAAACCGTTGAGCTCATCAAGCCCGGCGCCTCCCTGGCCCTTGAGCGAGGCCACAACGGTAGGTTTGGCGGTGTAATTGAGTGTTTCGTTAGCGATATCGATATCGCCATTGCCGGTGATACGGAACAGTGGGGCTTTCATGCTGAGATCTTCGTTATGGGCTACGCCATTCTTGATATTAAAACTGGCGACCATTTCACTAAAGTCTGTTTTTTTGCTTTTATCACCTTCCACTTTGGTTTGCGATTTCAGCACATTGAGCTTGTCTTTGGCGCCGCGTAAGGTGCCTGCGATATCAATCCCTTTGACGGCACCATCAGCCAGATTAACTGCTGCGGTACCGCCCAGTGCCTTTTTTAGCGCACCCACCGTCGCTCCCTGTGTAGTCACATCAACGTTCAGGTTGCCTTTGCCGCTAAGCATGTCATTGTTGATGGCATCTACCAGCAATGGGCCGATTGCGATATTGGTCATGCTCTGCTTAAGGGTGATACTAGGAGTAGCCCTTGCATCCACCTTCAGCGAGCCTGTCATGGCACCATCGTAAAGGTTGGCCGAAAAAGGCGCGAGTTGTGCCACGCCGTCATCCGCCTGCAGCTTGATGCGCACGTTGGTCGATTTCACATTGGCAAGCTTGAGCCAGCCTATGCGCAACTCGCCATCCGCATTCACTTTCTTCAGCGCACTCAAATCGACAGGCGCATTCGGGTCGGACTTGGTCTGCGGCTGCCCGGCTTTAGCCTCAGTCTTGGTGATGTAACGATCGGCATCCAGCTTGTCGATATCAAGATCAAAATGGTAAATCGGTTTGGCAAAACGACTGATGCCAAAACCGCCCTTGATCTGCGCATCATCCAGCTTGACTGCAAACGGCCTGACGGTAAGTTGCTCACCATCAGCCTTCACGGCAAGGCTCAGGCCAGACAAGCGATACTTGTCATAAATAATACTGCCGATATTCACATTGCCCTGCAGCAGCAAATCTTTAAGCGCCGACAGGTCAGTTGGCTTATCGGCAGCAGCAGCCTTGCTTTCGCTAGCAGCAGGCTTGGGCGTACCTAGCAGTTTATTCAGGTCCAGCTTATCCGCATTCAGGTTGAACTTGATATTAGGTTTGCTGAAGCTGGCCACGGACACATCACCATTTAGTTTGGTATTGTCGATACCCAGATTAAAGTCGCTGTTGATTTGCTCCTGCTTGATATCCGCATGCAGCTTCAAGGCAAAGTCACCCTTCATCGCCCCATTAGGCAATGCGGGGTCCTTCACGTCCAGACTTCCCGCCAGCTTGGGCAGGTCGAATATCAACTGCTCCAGATTACCGCTGAAGGGGGATGAGAATTTGCCCTCGATATTATGCTCTCCTTGTTTGGCAGAAAACTCGCCACTGATGCCGCTGCTTTGCACCGCCTTGGGGGAGCCTTTAATATCCGCCAACACTAAATTGGCAGTGATGACATCCTTGCCTTTTTCCTGCTTGAAGCTGAGTTTGGCTTCTTTGCCACTCACTTCATCTTTTTGCACCACCAGTTTGGGTGCTGCCAGCTCAGCATCCAGCTTGGCGCCATTGAGGTTGCCCGCTATGGCCAGCTTAAGGCTATCAACCAATAGCTCCATAGTCTCCGGCTTGGCATCCACGTCGCCTGACAGTTTGATATCGGCCTTAGTCAATGTTGCCAGATCTCCGCTGATCAAGGCATCCAGACCTTTGACCACGAAATGCTTATCTTCCGGGTCTGCCATGAAGTTACCTTTGATCTTGGCTGCTGCATTGGCTTTGGGCTGACTGGCAACCAACACAAAATCAGTCTCCAGATCAAATGGCTCTTTGAGTGCCACGTGTCCGGTTTTCAGGTTGAACTTGCTCAGGCCGTAGGTTGCACCTGTTTTTTCATCAGTAAAATTCACCGCAGAGTTAGTGACATTCACGCCATCCACATCAAACTTGATCTGTTCGGACTCTTCCTCGTCCTTGCTGATTAAATCATCAAAGTTGGTAGTGCCATCTTTGAAGCGCACGATATTGGCGCTTACGCCATCCACATAAATGGTATCAACCACCAACTGCTTTTTCAGTAGCGGCAACAAGGCCAGGGATACTTTGGCGCTATTGATAGAGGCAAACTCCTTGTCGCCCTTATGTTCAGACAGGGACACCTTGCCCAGGTCTGCGCCTATCTTGGGCCAGAAAGCGAGCTTGATATCGCCATCAATATGCAATGTACGCTGCTTCTTTTCCTGCACCAGCTTGACTACCAGAGGCTTGTAATCATTGGGGTTAAACGTGGCTGCAACCACCGCCACCACGATCACCAGCAATATCAGCACGCCGCCAAGGCCGAACAGTGTGTATTTGATTAGTTTTTTCATGCAGATTCTCGCGAAAGGGAGAGGTGAATATGACAGTTAATCATAGTTTTAAGTTGATTGCAGCATTGCATGCTACCGCATTAACTAGCTGCCCAGACTGAAGCGTGTCATGGCCTCAGCGCCCAAATAATAGAGGCCGTAAAAGAATACGCCAAAATATACGGTAGTAAATATCAACCAGAAGAAGGCGATAAACACCATCAAGCCATCCTGCTCCAGCTGACCAAAGCAATAAAACAATATTGCCAGGCCCGGTAACAGGTTGTTAAAAGGCAGCACACCAAAGGGTATGGCCATCAGCAAGCCTGCCGCAATAAATACAACAGCGCCCACCCTTTGCCCGCCACGTCCAGCCACCAGGGTTGGATAACGAGGCTTGGTGAATTTTTTGCAAAACCTGACGATTTTAAGAAAGACGGAAGCCAGAATACGCCAGGTCTTTTCACTCATGGCAACTGCACGGATTTTCTGCGGCAATACCGGGGACTCATGGCCTTGCCATAACTGCCAGCCTAAAGCCGCAAATGTCAGTCCGCCCAGGACAGTCAAGGGGCCCAGCGGAATCGGCTGTAAATAGGGCAACACCAGTATGAGCGCAATCAGCGCATACGCCGCATGATCCAGGCTATCCAGCGCCTCACCTAGTGTCAGTGGCCTTTCCTTTGACCGCTCCGCAAACCCCGCTAGCGTAGCGATAATTGCGTCATAACTGCTCATACCCCAGGCCAGAAATAAGCCAACACCAATATGCCGAAAATGATCCGGTAGTATGCAAACACACGGAAATCATTATGCGAAACATAGCGGATCAGTACACGTACCGCGATCAATGCACTAATAAAGGCAGTGACAAAGCCGACTGCAAATATCCCCAAATCATCTTTCGATAGCAGGCTACCATTCTTTGCCAGGTCGAATACCGTGGCTGCAACCATCATGGGAACCGCCAGGAAAAAGGAAAATTCCGTGGCTGTCTTGCGGGTAAGTCCAAACAGCAGCCCCCCCATGATAGTGGCACCTGCTCGCGAGATACCTGGAAACAGTGCTAACGACTGCGCAAACCCGACCTTGAGCGCATGTTTCCAGTCCATTTCTTCTACCGTATGCGTATCCGCCACCGGCAGATTTTTCTCGATGAACAGGATAACGAAACCACCTACGATAAGGGCAATAGCAACCGTAACCGGCGAGAAAAGATACTCTTTGATCGCATGGTGAAAGATCAAGCCCAGCACTGCAGCGGGCATGAAAGCAATTAACAGGTTAACCACCAGACGCTGCGAAGCCTGCTCTTTAGTTATATTGACGATCACATGCGAAAATTTGGCGCGATATTCCCACACCACTGCAAAAATAGCGCCAAGCTGGATAACAATTTCAAACAGCTTGCCTCTATCATCATTAAAGTTGAGCAGGTCGCCCACAATGATCAGATGTCCGGTACTACTCACGGGCAAGAACTCGGTTGCCCCTTCGACAATGCCTAGGATAAATGCTTTAAGTAAGAGTATTAAATCCATGTGGATTATCTTCAACTTTCATTAAAAATGGGGCTGACGCCCCAGGGATTAATCTAATAATTCTTGAAAATGGCTGCCGCTCTCATCAGCAGCTCGGTGTTGCTGCTTGGCAATATGCCATCGGGGGAAAGCTGATCAACAATCCTGGGTAAATGCTCTGCGAGCTTCTTACTCAGGTCAGCACTGGTGACATCAAATCTTGCAGACATTTCATCCAGAACACACTCACCCAATACCTTCTGCATTTGCTTGGCTGTCAGTGGCAAATTAGGACCAGCGCCTATCCATGAATCTACTTTGTCACCAAACCCGTGCGCTCTGAATTTATCGAGTATCCCATTTACCCCGCCATGGCGATTAAACAGCTCCAGCGCCGCTTTCACCATGGGGCCACGTTCAGCGCCCGCCACTTTGGTGATCATGGCGTTTGCCACAGAATCAAACAACCCCATACAACTTTCTCCTACTGCTCTTTAAATATGATTTAGAGAGCATAAACCTTGCCAATTAAAACTTTTCACCCAGGCGCAGGTAACGCCACGACCCCATAGGCAAACGGCCCAGAGATACACTACCGATACGCACACGCTTCAGTCCGACCACATGCAGGCCAACCAGTTCACACATACGGCGGATCTGGCGCTTGCGGCCTTCACGCAGCACAAAGCGCAACTGGTCTTCATTCTGCCACGAGACTTTGGCCGGCTTCAGGTTAACACCGTCAAGTGACAGCCCGAAGTTGAGCATTTTCAGTCCCGCCTCGGAAAGCGTGCCTTCAACTCTCACCAGATATTCTTTCTCGATTGTAGAGTTTTCACCGATCAGCTGCCGGGCAACGCGACCATCCTGGGTGAACACTAACAAACCTGTGGAATCAATATCCAAGCGGCCTGCAGGAGCAAGGCCCTGTAAGTGCCCACGCTTGAACTTGGGGAGCGTAGTGTCTCTATGCCCATCTTCATGCCATTCATTGTCAGGATGCACCAAGGTAACCGCCGGCATGTAGCCGTCTTCTGCCTGGCCGGAAACATAGCCTATCGGCTTGTTCATGATTATGGTCACTGTTTCAGACTGATGCTGACGTGCCTCACTGCTGATTTCAATAGCAGCATCAGGGTTGATGCGAGCACCCAAAGTATCAATGACCACGCCATCTACCGTGACCCAGCCATTGCTGATGAACTCATCGGCCTCGCGCCTTGAACACAGGCCAAGCTCTGCCATACGCTTGGACAAGCGCGGTAAATCGGGCTGGCCGGCCCTGGGCGTGGCAGTAAACATGGGGTTGCTGGCGCGGTCTCTATTGAAGGCACCTTGCTCGAAACCATCACGACTCTTGCCGCCGCGTCGTGGTGTATCGCGGCCCATAGCATCACGTGGTGCGCGCGGGTACTCATCACGCTTGAACTCGCCCTTCTGCAAAGTACGCTCTGCAGGTGCGCGACTGTCGGGTGTAGACGACCTGTCCACATAAGGCTGGCGCGGAGTACCATCAAAACGATGATTACGCTGTGAGGCCTCTGCCGGGCGCGGATTATCTGCCTTATCCGGCGTTACGCTTTGTGGCCTTACTGCATCCGATCTTGGGTTTGCTGGAGCACGCTCAGGGCGAGGCGTCGCTTTTGCCACCTCGGCTTTGGTTGCCGCAGTGCGCGGGCGTTTTGCAGGGTCTGTACGACGCACAGGAGGCTTGGTTGCCTTGGCTGCACTATCATTTTTGGCATCTTTGGCGGTAGTATCGCCAGATTTAAGTTTGAGGGTTGTCATATCCCAAGTTTACCATACTGGCAATGCAGAGGCTGCCGCAATCGGCTGGTATCAAGGGTATGTTCACTATCCTAAATCTGTATTTATTCAGTATAGATGCTGCAGGAGTCTAGCAACAAAAAGGCCGACAATTACTTGCCGGCCTTCTTTTCAGTCAATAGCAACGCCAGTTACAACATGGATATGCCGGTCTCAAAAAGTGACTAGACCTTTTGATAAACTTCACTGCCTTTTTTTACAAACTCTATCGCTTTTTCCTGCATGCCTTTCACCAGCGCATCTTGCTCGTTGATGCCTTGCTCAGCCGCATAATCGCGCACGTCCTGCGAAATTTTCATGGAACAGAAATGCGGGCCGCACATGGAGCAGAAGTGGGCTTGTTTAGCGCCTTCCTGCGGCAGGGTTTCATCGTGGAATTCCTTGGCTTTTTCCGGATCAAGACCGAGATTAAATTGATCTTCCCAGCGGAATTCGAAACGTGCTTTTGAAAGCGCATTGTCACGAATCTGCGCGCCGGGGTGGCCCTTAGCCAAGTCGGCGGCGTGGGCCGCGATCTTGTAGGTGATGATGCCTACGCGTACGTCTTCTTTATCCGGCAAGCCCAGATGCTCCTTCGGTGTGACGTAACACAGCATGGCACAACCGTACCAGCCTATCATGGCAGCACCGATACCTGAGGTGATGTGGTCATAACCTGGGGCAATGTCGGTGGTCAATGGTCCCAACGTGTAGAACGGGGCTTCGCCGCAATGCTCAAGCTGCAACTCCATATTCTCTTTGATGAGATGCATAGGCACATGGCCCGGGCCTTCGATCATGCATTGCACATCGTGCTTCCAGGCAATCTGGGTGAGCTCGCCCAGGGTTTTCAGCTCAGCAAACTGTGCTTCATCGTTAGCGTCGTAGATAGAGCCTGGACGCAAGCCATCGCCAAGACTGAATGACACGTCGTAGGCCTTCATAATTTCGCAGATATCTTCGAAATGCTCATACAGGAACGATTCTTTATGATGTGCCAGACACCATTTCGCCATGATGGAACCACCCCGTGAGACGATGCCTGTCATACGCTTGGCCGTCATCGGGATGTAAGCAAGACGGACACCGGCATGGATAGTAAAATAATCCACACCTTGTTCGGCCTGCTCAATCAGCGTGTCGCGGAAGATTTCCCAGGTCAGGTCTTCGGCTTTACCGTCAACCTTTTCCAGCGCCTGGTAGATAGGCACGGTACCAATTGGTACGGGGCTATTGCGGATGATCCACTCGCGGGTTTCATGGATGTTCTTGCCGGTAGACAGATCCATCACCGTGTCGCCACCCCAACGCGTGCCCCATACCATCTTTTCCACTTCTTCAGAGATGGATGAGCCCAGCGCTGAATTGCCGATGTTGGCATTGATCTTGACCAGGAAATTGCGGCCGATAATCATGGGCTCGATTTCAGGATGGTTGATGTTCAACGGAATGATGGCGCGGCCAAGGGCCACTTCGCTACGTACAAATTCCGGGGTAATCACCTTGGGGATACTGGCACCGAAATCCTGGCCCTTGTGCTGCGTTTGCAGTAACTCGGACATGTTCTCGCGACGTTGATTTTCGCGAATGGCGATGTACTCCATTTCCGGAGTAATGATGCCTTTGCGTGCATAGTGCATCTGGCTAACATTCATACCCGGCTTGGCACGACGCGGCTGACGCGTCAGGTTGAAACGCATTTCAGCCAGTACCGGGTCTGTTTTACGCTGCTGACCGAACTCCGAACTTGGGCCATCCAGTTGCTCAGTATCGTTACGCTCTTCTATCCACTTGGCGCGCATCGCTGGCAGGCCATTGCGGATATCGATTTTTACGTCAGGGTCGGTATAAGGGCCTGAAGTGTCATAGACCACCACTGGCGGATTCTTTTCATCCTTACCAGCCCCAAACATGGAAGGTGTATCTGATAGCGAGATTTCACGGAAAGGCACGCGAATATCAGGGCGCGAACCTTCAATGTAAATCTTGCGGGACTTGGCAAAAGGCTGTGTTGTACCGGGGTCGATCTCAGCGGTTTCGCTGTCAAACTTGGCATGGAGATTTTTGTCGATGGTGTTCAATTTGGCGCTCCTAAGGCAAAAACTAAAGAGAGCAGCCTGGCTGCTACTCCTGAAATGGTGGG